>Ga0192239_1098_pt1 | contig 28158 bp, 23 predicted proteins | sample Koala_Koa27_G3_FD_131231 | JGI IMG/M metagenome (GOLD analysis project Ga0192239, IMG submission 131231) | Enriched cells from koala feces incubated with labeled cellulose particles, San Francisco Zoo, California, United States - Koala_Koa2-7_G3 ... | reverse complement strand
CGACCGGTTTGATCTTCTCTCGTCAGGATATCGCTATGTTACCTGCTGGAAACGACTACTCTCAGGCTGCTAAGGGTGCTTACATCGTAGCAGGTTCTGATGAAAATCCGGATGTAATATTGGTAGCCTCGGGGTCAGAAGTATCTACGCTGGTGGCAGGAACTGAATTATTGCGCAAAGACGGCGTGAAAGTACGTATCGTATCTGCTCCTTCCGAAGGTTTGTTCCGCAGCCAGGCTCCGGGATATCAGGAAGGTGTTATCCCTGCTGACGCAAAAGTCTTCGGTCTGACAGCCGGTCTGCCTGTAAACCTGCAAGGTTTGGTAGGTGCTCACGGTAAAGTTTGGGGATTGGAATCTTTCGGTTTCTCAGCTCCTTACAAAGTACTGGATCAGAAGTTAGGTTTTACTGCTGATAACGTTTATAAGCAAGTAAAAGCAATGTTATAAAAAGCCCTGGTGCATACCGGGCGAATGATTATTCGCCCCTACAGGTTGTAACAGGCTTGTAGGGGCGAAATATTTTTCACCTGATATCCCATTATAGAGCCTCTAAATCAATCATACTACAACAGAAAATGAAAACAATTGGAATTTGTTCCGACCACGCCGGGTTTGAATTGAAACAGTACGTCAAGGGGTGGTTGGAAACTAAAGGATGGGAATACAAAGATTTCGGAACCTATACAACGGAGAGCTGCGACTATGCAGACTTTGCTCATCCTCTGGCATTGGCCGTTGAAGCCGGAGAGTGTTACCCGGGTATTGCTATCTGCGGAAGTGGTGAAGGTATCAGCATGACACTGAACAAACATCAGGGCATCCGTGCTGCGCTTTGCTGGACAGCGGAAATTGCTCATCTGGCACGCCAGCATAACGATGCCAACGTACTCGTCATGCCGGGACGCTTTATCAGCACAGAAGAAGCTGATATGATTATGAGAGAATTCTTCAGCACACAGTTTGAGGGTGGACGCCACCAGAAACGGATTGATAAAATACCGGTGAGATAATCATCCCAACTTAAAAATTACACTTGCAGGTGCGAGAACTGACACTTGCTGTTGTGTAAGGTTACGCTTGCGGATGTGTAAGACAACACTTGCAGTAGTGAAGGCTTACACACCCGTAAGTGTTTTTAGTTTATATACCTTTCAATGGCCTAAGAAGCATAAACACATCAAATTTTACACATTTTATGCCAAAAACTCTTCCCTCTAATAGAGTCACTTTCCGTACTTTTGCCCACATATCTAATAACCATTAAAAGTAAAACTGGAAACGCATGAAAAAAGTACTCGGAATTATTTCCCTGCTTCTCTCGGCCACATTGGCAACTGCCAACTCGATAGATTTCGATAAGGCTTTCAAGGAGAGTACAAAGATTGAAAAGCAAATCAAGAAAACATCTTTCCCCAAACAGACGTATCTCATTACGGACTTCGGCGCCAAGCCCGACACCCCGGATGCTCCCTGTCATGAAGCAATCAACCAGGCTATCGTAACATGTTGCCTGAATGGTGGTGGTACGGTTATAGTTCCCAAAGGTACATTCTACACAGGTCCCATCACACTGAAAAGCAACGTCAACTTTCATGTGGAAGAAGGAGCCGTATTAAAATTTTCAACCGATCAGAGCCTCTACTTTCCCGGAGTTATCACCCGTTGGGAAGGAATAGACTGCTATAATGCCCGCCCGTTGATTTACGCATACGGTGAAACAAATATCGCCATCACCGGTAAAGGGACTATCGACGGACAAGGCTCCAACGAAACCTGGTGGTCTATGTGTGGCGCTCCCCGTTATGGCTGGAAAGAGGGCATGGTGGCACAACGCAACGGAGGACGGGAACGCCTGCTGATGTACGGTGAAACCTCCACTCCTATTTATAAACGTGTAATGACACCTGAAGACGGATTACGTCCGCAACTCATCAACCTGTACTCATGCAATACAGTGCTGATAGAAGATGTAACTTTATTGAATTCCCCTTTCTGGGTTATTCACCCGCTATTCTGCGAAAGTCTCACTGTACGCGGTGTATACGTTTATAATCGCGGTCCCAATGGCGATGGCTGCGACCCCGAATCTTGCAAAAATGTATTGATAGAGAACTGTACCTTCGATACCGGAGATGACTGTATTGCTATCAAGTCCGGACGTAACCAGGACGGACGTAAATGGGGTGTTCCCAGCGAGAACATCATTGTACGCGGTTGCTATATGAAGAAAGGACATGGAGGTGTAGTCATCGGTAGCGAAATCTCCGGCGGATACCGCAACCTGTATGTAGAAAACTGTAAGATGGATAGCCCAGACCTCGACCGTGTGATCCGCATCAAGACCAGCACCTGCCGTGGCGGACTGATTGAAAATGTATTCGTGCGTAACGTCACCGTAGGACAGTGTCGCGAAGCCGTGCTGCGCATCAACCTCCAATACGAAAACCGTGAGAACTGCAACCGTGGTTTCACTCCTACTGTCCGCAACGTTCACCTGAAAAATGTAACCTGCGAAAAAAGTAAGCTTGGCGTCCTCATTATCGGCCTCGACGACGATGATCATGTATACAATATCAGTGTTGAGGACTCCCACTTTAATAATGTTGCCAAAGATGGAAATGAGATAAAAGGAGCTAAAGACGTTACGTTCAAAAATCTCTATATAAATGGAAAACTTGTAAAGTAGCAAAACCACATTTTATATCATATACACCCGAAGTTGTGACATTCTGACAGAATTTCATTCAACTTCAGGCTTTTTATTTCCTCATTTTTCTTATTTTTCACAGAATACTTGTTCGTTGTCTCTAAATAAAAACTATCTTTGTATTCCAATAATCCGGAACTCAATACGATATGGAGCAACTGAAAACTATCAAAGAGCTTATCAATCAAGGAGATGTAACAGAAGCTATCCGGCAGCTCGATGAATATCTGATCACCGACTCTACCGACCGGGATGAAGCTTTCTATCTCCTGGGAAATGCCTACCGTAAACAAGGTAACTGGCAACTGGCTTTGAACAACTACCAGTATGCTATCGACCTCAATCCCGACAGCCCTGCCCGTGAAGCCTATCGTATGGCAATGGATATCCTGAATTTCTTCAATAAGGATATGTACAATCAATAACATATAAAAGTAACGTAAATTATGGCAAAGATTAAAGGAGCAATCGTAGTGGACACCGAACGGTGTAAAGGCTGCAATCTATGCGTGGTAGCCTGTCCTCTGCATGTAATAGCCCTCACCAAAGAGGTGAACGTAAAAGGGTATAACTATGCCCACCAAATATTGGAAGATACCTGCAACGGCTGTGCGTCGTGCGCCCAGGTTTGCCCGGATGGATGTATCTCTGTTTTTAAAGTAAAAGTTGAATAAATCTGTAAATCAGTAGAATATGGCAGAAGAAGTTGTATTAATGAAAGGAAACGAAGCCATCGCCCACGCCGCTATCCGTTGCGGTGCTGATGGATACTTCGGTTATCCTATTACTCCGCAATCGGAAGTATTGGAAACTCTTGCCGAACTGAAGCCCTGGGAAACTACCGGCATGGTAGTGCTGCAGGCAGAAAGTGAAGTGGCAGCTATTAATATGGTGTACGGCGGTGCCGGAAGTGGAAAGATGGTATTAACCTCATCGTCCAGCCCCGGTGTCAGCCTAAAACAAGAAGGTATCTCCTACCTGGCAGGTGCCGAATTACCCTGTTTGATTGTAAACGTAATGCGCGGCGGTCCCGGATTGGGAACCATCCAACCCAGTCAGGCAGACTACTTCCAGACTGTTAAGGGTGGAGGTCACGGTGACTACCGTCTGATCACTTTGGCTCCCGCTTCCGTACAGGAAATGGCTGATTTCGTTGGATTGGCCTTGATCTTGACTTCAAATATCGCAACCCGGCTATCATTCTTGCCGACGGTGTTATCGGTCAGATGATGGAAAAGGTTGTATTGCCTCCGCAAAAGCCCCGCCGTACAGATGCAGAAGTTATCGAGCAATGCCCTTGGGCTACTACCGGTAGAGTAAACGGACGCAAGCCCAATATCATTACTTCTTTGGAATTGAAACCGGAAGAGATGGAAAAGAATAACATCCGCTTCCAGGCTAAATACAAACTGATTGAAGAAAACGAAGTACGTTTCGAAGAAATCAATTGTGAAGATGCCGATTACCTGATTATCGCCTTCGGTTCTATGGCCCGTATCGGACAAAAAGCAATGGAACTTGCACGCGAAGAAGGTATCAAAGTCGGTATATTGCGCCCCATTACCCTTTGGCCCTTCCCCACAAAAGCCATTGCAGCCTATGCTGAAAAAGTGAAAGGCATGCTGGTTACCGAATTGAATGCGGGACAGATGGTTGAAGATGTACGCCTCGCTGTGAATGGTAAAGTAAAAGTAGAACACTTCGGACGTCTCGGCGGTATCGTACCCGATCCGGAAGAGATTGTAAGTGCACTGAAAGAAAAATTAATCGAGAAATGAACCCTGATAAGATAAGAAGCGTATTGAATATACTCTTTATGATACTTGCCTTGGCAGCTATCATCGTATATTTCGTTGCAAAGGATGACTTCAAACTGTTCATCTACGTTTGTGGCGCAGCAATATTCGTTAAGCTGATGGAGTTTTTTATACGGTTCACCAACAGATAAGGAGAAGTGATTATGACAAAAGAAGATATTATCAAGCCTGAGAATCTGGTTTACAAGAAACCGACTCTGATGAACGATAATCCCATGCACTACTGTCCGGGATGCAGCCACGGTGTGGTACACAAGCTGATAGCCGAAGTAATCGAAGAAATGGGCATGGAAGACAAAGCAGTAGGTATCTCCCCCGTGGGATGTGCCGTGTTCATCTATAACTATCTGGATATTGACTGGCAGGAAGCTGCACACGGACGTGCACCCGCTCTTGCCACTGCTATCAAACGCCTGTGGCCGGACAGACTGGTATTCACTTACCAGGGAGATGGTGACTTGGCATGTATCGGTACGGCAGAAACAATCCATGCACTGAACCGTGGTGAGAACATTACTATCATCTTCATCAACAACGCCATTTATGGTATGACGGGTGGACAGATGGCTCCTACTACCCTGGTCGGCATGAAGACTTCTACCAGCCCTTACGGACGTGATGTTCATTTGCATGGTTATCCACTGAAAATGGCAGATATTGCTGCACAACTGGAAGGAACCGCTTACGTTACCCGCCAGAGTGTACAAACAGTGGGTGCTATCCGCAAAGCAAAGAAAGCCATCCGCAAAGCATTCGAGAACTCCATGGCAGGTAAAGGCTCCAATTTGGTAGAAATTGTTTCTACTTGTAACTCCGGTTGGAAACAGACACCTGCACAATCCAACAAATGGATGGAAGAGCACATGTTCCCGTTCTATCCGCTGGGTGACTTGAAAGACAGATAAATCAGTTAACAAGGAAACGAGGGAACAAGTTAACAAGGAGGAGATACTTCCTCGTCAACTTGTCAACTGCAACCTCGTCAACTAAAAGAAAAGAACAATGAAAGAAGAAATCATTATAGCAGGCTTCGGTGGACAAGGCGTATTGTCTATGGGAAAGATTTTGGCATACTCGGGACTGATGGAAGATAAGGAAGTGAGCTGGATGCCCGCTTATGGACCGGAACAACGTGGTGGTACAGCCAACGTTACGGTGATTGTAAGCGATGAGAAAATCTCCTCTCCTATTCTGAGCAAATATGACGCTGCCATCATTCTGAACCAGCCCTCACTGGAGAAATTCGAAAGTAAGGTAAAGACGGGCGGTATCCTGATTTACGATGGATATGGTATCATCAACCCGCCGACGCGTAAGGATATCAAAGTGTATCGCATCGACGCAATGGATGCAGCCAATGAAATGAATAATGCCAAAGCATTCAACATGATCGTGCTGGGTGGATTGCTGAAACTGAAACCGATGGTTACGCTGGATAGTGTACTCAGAGGCTTGAAGAAGACTTTGCCCGAACGTCATCATCACTTGATACCGATGAATGAAGAAGCGATTAAAAAAGGAATGGAATTGATTAAAGAGGTATAATTCCATTAGCCCTTACAATAAAAGTCAGCCCTTGCAATCATTTTTTGCAAGGGCTTATTTTATACAATTAAAGGTATAAGACTCCTTACAATTAGATTCGCTTATAAGACGGTATGTTTGTAAAAATAGGCAAAAAAGGCTGAATTCCGCAAGCGAATAATTTTTTATTGTATCTTTGCGCCTAATTATGAGACGAATTCTACTAACATACATACTTCTATTCGTATTGGGATCGCTGGCAGTACAGGCACAGCAGCCATTCAATACGCTGGACAACCGTGACCGCTATGGAAACCAGGTCGACCCGTCAACGCAGCCCGACAGTCTGGATACCGGCACTGATGTTCAAAGCATTCCGCCTAAGCTTTATATGTGGCAATTAAGCGAAACTTTAGGAAACCGGACCATTGTTCCTGCAGATACGCTTGCTCTGAATTTCCAAAATACGAATCTGGTAGGTGGTATGACTGGAGAATATAACTTCCTGGGTAATCTGGGTTCACCTCGTCTCTCCCGTATTTTCTTTAATCGCCAAGACGACGAACCGACCCTCTTCATGGCACCATACTCCAGTTTCTTTGTTCGTCCCGACCAGGTATTTTTCACTAATAGTAATGTACCTTATACCAATCTGACTTACTATAAAGCCGGTAATAAGGTCAATGGTGAAGAACGGTTTAAGTCTTATTTCTCTGTCAATGTAAACAAACGGTTAGCATTCGGCTTTAATTTTGATTATCTATATGGATGTGGTTATTATGCCAATCAGTCCACTTCACATTTCAATGCCGGCTTATTCGGAAGTTACATCGGTGAACGCTATCAGATACAGGCAGTTTATAACAACTTCTTCATGAAAATGAATGAAAACGGTGGTATAGCGAATGACGGTTACATCACCCGGCCTGATACAATGGCAGAAGGTAAGAAAGAGTATAGTTCCACCACCATTCCTGTGAAAATGGAACAGACCTCAAACCGCAATAAAGATTTCTATATCTACCTTACACAACGCTACCGATTAGGTTTCAAACGAAGAGTATTGAAAGAAGAAGCCCAGAATAGCAGTGTCCAACAGCGTTTTTCCCCTACAGCACCAACTGCACCTATTGCTTCCAGTATTGCACCTGCCGACAGCTTAGCTACTGGCAGTTTAGCTACCGACAGCCTCTCGGCTAATAATCTCGCAATGGGAGATAATCTCAGCTTGGACAGCCTCAATAACAACCACGCTCTTCCGGAAGATACTAACTTTGTCGAAGAATTTGTTCCGGTCACAAGTTTCATTCATACCTTCAAGATAGAACGGGCGCGTCACAGTTACCAATCTGTATCGACACCAGACGAAAATGCTTACTACAACAAACAAGGAGTCAGTCGTGACTCTACCACAGCATTTAGCGTAAAGAATGTCTTTGGCATAGCCTTGCTGGAAGGTTTCAATCGATATGCTAAAGCCGGACTTACCGGCTATATATCCCATAAATTCAGTCGCTACGACCTGATGAATGCAGACTTTATGACAGTAGACCGTTTCACCGAACAAGAAATTTATGTGGGCGGTGAATTGGCTAAACGACAAGGTAAAACTCTACACTACTCTATAGACGGCGAAGTTGGTATTATGGACAAAGCAATGGGACAATTCCGCGTAAATGGAAATATGGATTTGAATTTCCGTCTTTGGAAAGATACGGTAAACCTGATAGTACGAGGTTTCGTAAAAAACACATTGCCCTCTTTCTATATGCGCCATTATCACTCCAACCTGCACGTTTGGGATAATGACAACATGGAGAAAGAATTCCGTACCCGCGTAGAGGGTGAACTAAACATTGACCGTTGGGGAACCAATCTTCGTGCCGGAGTAGAAAATGTGAAGAATTACACCTATCTCAACCAAAAGGCCGTACCTGAACAGAATAGCGGTAACATACAAATACTTTCGGCCACGCTGAAACAAAATTTCCGTGCAGGTATTTTCCATTTAGATAATGAAGTAACCTGGCAGAAGTCAAGTAATGAAACGGTTCTGCCTCTGCCACAATTTTCAGTATATTCTAATTTGTACCTCCTGACCAAGTTAGCTAAAAAGGTACTTACCGTGCAGTTGGGTGCTGATGTGCGATACTTTACCAAATACAATGCACCGGCTTACACGCCATCCATTCAGCAGTTCCATTTGCAACCGGAAAATGACCAGGTAGAAATCGGCGGCTATCCGATAGTGAATGTCTATGCCAACCTGCATCTGAAGCGTACACGCCTCTTCGCTATGTATTCTCACGTAAATCAGGGTATGGGTACACGTAATTCTTTCCTTGTACCACATTACTCCATTAATCCGAGTCTCCTCAGAATTGGTGTTTCGTGGAACTTCTACGATTAAAACTCTTTCCTTATGAAAATATCGAAAGCTAATATTCTGAAATATGTAGCAATGGGGATCATAGCTGCTTGTATTACTACTTTCTTTTTAAAGAAAGAGAAGAAGCATGAACACCCTCGTGATTATGCAGAAATAGCTGCTGAGAAAACTATCCGCGCTGCTACGGAGTATAATTCCATCAGCTTTTACGTAGATGGAGATACCTTATCCGGTTTTCACTATGAATTAATAGAAGCTTTTGCACGTGATCATGGCTGGAAAGCTGCTATCACTCCGGAAATGAGTTTCGATAAACGGCTCGAAGGACTGGCAGATGGAGAGTTTGATGTCATTGCTTACGGCATTCTGGCTACCAGTGAATTGAAAGATTCCTTATTACTCACGACTCCGATTGTGCTGAACAAACAGATTCTCGTACAAAGAAAAGCGACTTCCCCCACTGACTCCATATTCGTTAAAAGTCAATTGGACCTGGCTGGAAAAACCTTGCACGTAGTGAAAGGATCACCATCCATCTTGCGTATCCATAATCTGGGAAACGAGATTGGAGATACCATATATATTAAGGAAATAGACAAATACGGTTCGGAACAATTGATAGCTCTTGTAGCCCATGGTGACATTGACTATGCCGTATGTGATGAAAGCATTGCCCGTATCGTTTCAGATAGTTTTCCACAAATAGATATCAATACCGATATCAGTTTCACACAATTCTATTCCTGGGGAGTCAGCAAACAGTCGCCTGTTTTATTAGACAGTCTTAATTCATGGCTGCAAAGCTTCTGCAACAGCAAGGAATTTCAATCGATCTACCGTAAATATTACCAGTCTTCCAGCAGATAATAACTCTTTTATCGTATACTTCTTTATAGTTCACCAAAGCTCCACATGGTAACTCCATTTACAGGCTGAGGTAAAGATCGTTACATGCCGATGTAAAGGCCGTTACATGCCAAGGTAAAAGCCGTTACAATAGGCGGTAAAGGTCGTTACATCCTACGGTAAATGCTTTTACATTATGGGGTAAATTGCATGTAAATGCTATTTATTGATAATCAACAAATTATATCATCGCTACAAGCTCTCCACTTCCCTCAACCACATTTCTGATGAAGCATCACTCGGCATACGCCAGTCACCACGTGGACTGATAGAAATACTACCGACCTTAGGTCCGTCTGGCAAACAAGAGCGTTTGAATTGCTGATTGAAGAAACGACGGAAGAATACTTGCAACCACTTCTTAATGGTCTCTTCATCATACATATCCTTAAACGTACGCGTTGCAAGGAAAAATATCTTGGAAGGACGGAAGCCACAACGCAGGAAATAGTACAAGAAGAAATCATGCAATTCATACGGGCCAACCAAGTCTTCCGTGATTTGTTTGATATTCCCGTTTTCATCTGCCGGAATAAGTTCCGGACTTATCGGAGTATCGACAATGTCCAGTAGTGTTGCACGAGAAGCTGCATCCATATCATTCTCAGCCACCCACTTCACCAGATGCTTGACCAAAGTTTTAGGAACACTTCCATTCACACCATACATGGACATATGGTCGCCATTATAAGTTGCCCATCCCAGTGCTAATTCCGAAAGGTCACCTGTACCTATCACCATTCCCCAAGTCTGGTTGGCAATATCCATTAATACCTGTGTGCGCTCACGAGCTTGGGCGTTTTCATAGACCACATCGTGTACATTGATGTCGTGATCTATATCTTTGAAATGCTGAGTACAAGCTTCTTTGATGCTAACCTCACGCACGGTAATCCCCAAAGAGTTCATTAAATCCACCGCATTCGTATGCGTACGGTCAGTGGTGCCAAAACCCGGCATTGTCACACCGATAATGTCTTTGCGGGACCATCCCAATTTATCAAAGGTCTTTACGCATACCAGCAGTGCCAAGGTAGAATCCAATCCACCGGAAATACCAACCACCGCACTTTTAGCGCGCGTATGCACCAGACGTTGTGCCAGACCGGAAACCTGTATCGAAAATATTTCTTCACAACGCTCATTCAATGCAGTTCCTTGCGGTACAAACGGATGCGGATCAAAACGTCGTGTCAGGTTCAGTTCTTTACTATTCACATATTCCGTAGAAACACGTACTGCTTCTTCCGGTGTACAATGTGCCCGACAGGCAACAAATGTTGTGTTTACACGCCTTTCTATACGCAAATGTTCCACATCAATCTCACCAATAACAACTTGCTCCTCAAAAGAGAAACGTTTACTATGTTCTATTAAGCTGCCATTTTCATAAATCAAACCGTTTCCGGCAAACACTACGTCAGTAGTGGATTCTCCGAAGCCACACGAACAGAATACATAACCGGCAATACAACGTGCCGATTGCTGACTAATCAGAGAGCGCAAATAATTATGCTTTCCAATCCCTTCATTATCAGCAGAAAGATTAAACAGGATCTCCGCACCTTGCAATGCAAGTGAGGAACTGGGCGGAATAGGTGCCCACAGATCTTCACAGATTTCAATGCCGAATGTCGTATCTGCCATCTCAAACAGTAAATTGGCTCCCATGGGAACCAGCTGCCCGCAAAGGCGTACACTGGTCTCACTAACATCAACAGCAGATGTAAACCAGCGTTTCTCGTAAAATTCCTTGTAATTAGGAAGATAAGTCTTAGGTACCACACCCAGCACTTTTCCTTTCTGAATTACGACGGCTGCATTCAGCAATACACCATTCATCGCTATCGGCATACCCAGTATAGCTATTATGTCCAGTTGTCGTGTATTACTTATAATATGTATCAGCCCCATTTCTGCTTCTTCAAGCAACAGTTGCTGCGCAAACAAATCGCCGCATGTATATCCTGTGACACACAGTTCCGGAAAGGCTATGATTTGCACACCTTTTCCTTCAGCTATGATTATCTCCTTTTCTATTTCTCCGGCATTGAACTTACAGTCCGCCACCTTTACACGGGGCACAGCCGCCGCTACCTTTACATATCCGTAATTCATAAGGATGTCATTTATAAAATTTGACGGCAAAAATACAGTTATTTATCCACAAACACAAAATAATCATTTCTTTCACTTCGTATATCCCGGATTATTTGTACTTTTAGCCACATTTTAAAGCACGTTATACAAAACTCATGAGGCTCCATAGTACACTCCATAAATGGCTACTTTCACTAATATTATTAGTCGGATGTCTTTCTGTTTCTGCTAAAGAAAAAGAATACGTGTTATTTCTTAGCTCCGTCAATGCCGAAGAAGCTTGGATACATGGTTTTCTGAATGAAATTCAAAAACGTTTTCCCTATAATAAAAACATAGAACTACGCAATTATTTTCTCACGGTCCCGGTATTAAAAAGTGAAGAAGAGGTCAGACAAGCTCAAGCTAATATATTACAGACATATCCTACTCCACCAAAAGCGGTCATAATTGTTGGCGACCCGGGATGGTTGGTCAGCGCACCTATTTTCGATGGTCCTTGGAAAGACATTCCTGTTATTCTTTGTTATTCCCGCAAAAGGATTCCAGCCGACCTGCAAACATTATTAAGTAAGATTCCTCTCACAGAAGAAAACAGTATTCCCATTGAGGAATTCAATAAAAACTACAATATCACTATACTGGAACAGCCATATTACATCAAACAAACCCTTGAACTCATCCGGCAACTTCAACCGGAAGTCAAACGAATCGCTTTCATTTCCGATAATCGCTATATCAGCGTTGTTACTCGTCAGGCAATAAAAGAGGTGATGCAAAAAGATTTTCCCAATCTGCAACTGGAGCTTTTATCCTCTGAACAAATAAGCACTGAAGAATTACTGGACACACTTACCAGCTACAAAAAAACGACCGGGGTCATCTATTATGCCTGGCTCCGACAATATGGAAGCAATAAGAATTATTATCTATCGGACCACCTTAAAAAAATACTTCCCAGCTTCCTGGAAGTTCCGGTATTCACATTAGCCGATTTAAACCTTCAAGAAAACTTATATGTAGGCGGGCATTATACCTCCATCCATGATTTCACGAACACAGTAATGTCTTTAATCGGTCGTATTTTATCAGGCGAAGCCGCCTCTTCCATTCCTTATCAAAATGGTGGAATTCCACAAACTTATCTCAATTTCGCCGATCTGAAGTGGTGTAAAATTCCCGAAAACTTATATCCGAAAGATGCGGTTTATTTCTTTCAGCCTCCTACTTTCTATCAACAATATAAAACTTATATCTGGATGACAGGCTTATTCATAGCCCTACTCATCGCTCTGTATATTTTCTACTATATCCATTCCCAAAGACATAAAAAGGAACTCATTCAAGCTAAAGAACGTGCCGAAGAGTCCGACCGGTTAAAGTCTGCTTTTCTTGCCAACATGAGTCATGAGATACGTACTCCGCTCAATGCAATTGTTGGTTTTTCCAGCATTCTTGCTGAGACAACAGACACACCGGAAAATCATGAATACATCAGAATTATAGAAGATAACAATTACCTGTTATTACAACTCATAAACGACATCCTTGATTTGTCAAGAATAGAAGCCGGTTTACTGGACTTCTGCTACACCGATGTAGACGTAAACAGCTGTATCCGTAAACTTGAGGATGCCTTCCATTTCAGGATGCCGGCAAACGTGAAATGTGTAACAGAATTCGGTATGAAGAAATGCTATATCCATACTGAAAAGAACCGTCTGATGCAAGTACTTGGAAATTACTTCTCCAATGCTATCAAATACACCAATCACGGAAGCATTACCATTGGTTATTATCCTCCCAAAAACGAAAAATCCGTTTCTATGTACGGGATACAGGTTGTGGTATTTCCTCCGATAAACAACAAACCATTTTTCAGCGTTTTGTAAAGCTGGACAACTTCAAGCAAGGCACAGGACTCGGCTTGTCTATCTGCCAGATGATAGCAGAAAAGATGAATGCCACTGTCGGAATACATTCTGAAGTGAATAAAGGTTCCGAGTTCTGGATAGAGCTCCCTTACCAACCCGTTAATTAAAAATAGAACTACTATTAACAACAAGACAACAAAAAAGATTAGAAATCTTTTGGAAAATTCAAAGAAGTCTTTATCTTTGCAAGCGAAATAAAAATGTAATTATTACAAGTTTGAATTAAGGAAATATGGAAATAGTAGTAGAACGATTGCAAGGGCATAATATCAAACCTTCGGTGCAGCGTATTGCCATCATGAAATATCTTATGGAGCACCACACGCATCCGACGGTAGACGAGATTTATACAGCACTGTCTCCTACTATACCGACGCTTTCAAAAACAACAGTTTACAACACACTGAAAATTTTGAGCGAACAAGGAGCTGCACAGACGCTGAGCATTGATGAGCGTAACACATGTTATGATGCCGATACTACTCCACACGCACATTTCCTGTGCAAACGCTGCGGGAAAGTTTATGATTTAATGTGCAACGATACTGTAAGACAAGTGGTAGATACAGATATGGATGGACACGAAGTGCAGGAAATCCACTATTATTACAAAGGAATCTGTAAACAATGTAAAGAAGACTAACGTTCTATTATAAGAACAAACGAATAACTAATTCAATTAAATCAAAAAGAAAATGAAAAAATTTAGATGTACTGTATGCGGTTACGTATATGAAGGTGATGCCGCTCCTGAGAAATGCCCGTTGTGTAAAGCTCCTGCAAGCAAGTTCGTAGAAGTTGTAGAAACTACAGAAGATGGCCCTCTTTCTTTTGCTGACGAACATGTAATCGGTGTAGCTAAAGGTTGTGATGACGAAATGATCAAAGACTTGAACAATCACTTCATGGGCGAATGTACAGAAGTTGGTATGTACTTCGCTATGAGCCGTCAGGCTGACCGCGAAGGTTACCCCGAAGTGGCTGAAGCTTTCAAACGTTATGCTTGGGAAGAAGCAGAACACGCTTCTAAATTTGCTGAACTGTTGGGCGACTGTGTATGGGATACCAAAACTAACCTCGAAAAGAGAATGAATGCCGAATCTGGTGCTTGCGAAGACAAGAAGCGTATTGCTACTCGCGCAAAAGCTTTGAATCTGGATGCTATCCATGACACTGTTCATGAAATGGCTAAAGATGAAGCTCGCCACGGTAAAGGTTTCGAAGGACTCTACAACCGTTACTTCAAGAAATAATCCTTTTTATATTTTTATGGAAAGAGGTTGCCATTTTTGGTAACCTCTTTTTTTATATTACACACTATCCCTCAAATTATCGCATGAAATGTAACACATCATTTGCCAGACGTTACATCCATGCTTTATAAGGGGCTTTTTCCCATATATATGTTTGCGAGAATATCTGTTTTCAATTACTTTTGTATCACAATTGCTAACCCCAACATAATCATGAAAACGCTATTATCCATCTTATTTCTTTTCTTCGCAACATACGGATACAGTCAATCAGAGAAATTATTCACAGTAGACCGCGAACTATCGAACAGCAATATCAATCAGATATATCAAGCTAAAGACGGAGTCATATGGATAGCTACCGATGACGGTCTAAACCGTTATGACGGTGCTAAGTTCAGCATATATAAGCACAAAGAAGGGAATGACAGTTCCTTAGTAGATAATAATGTACGGACTCTCTTTGAAGATAGCAAAGGGCACTTTTTAGTAGGCACTCAACGTGGACTACAACTCTATAATCCTGCAACAGATCTCTTTAAAGAAATACCAATCTTCTATCAAACAGGAGAAAACATGAGCGCACATATCAGTACGATATTAGAGCGCAAAAATGGAGACCTATTAATAGGAACTTCCGGACATGGTGTTTATTCATTAAAATTAGAAGGAACGGAAGCTGTCATTAAAGAAGCACAATTACCAGTTCCCAGTTTTTTCATCACATACCTATTTGAAGATCAGACAGGTAACCTGTGGGTATCTACAGAAGGCAAAGGTTTATACCGCATCGACACATTAAACCAGATATACCACTACTTCATTGGAAAAGAAAATGCTTGGAATATAGCCACTTCCATTTGTCAAGACGAAAAAGGAAATATTTATGCTAGTAATATAAACAAAGGGATGTTTATCTACAACCAGCAAGAAGACATATTTACCCCCATCATTTGTTCTACTCCTACCAATCTGCCTATCAATACAATATGTGCTACCGAACAAGGGAAAGTTTATATCGGTACCATAGGTTATGGAATTAAAGTATACGATACACACACAGAAAATAAAAGAAAGTGAATTTAGCTTCAGTACTTTCGATTTCAGTAAAGCTGACGTACGTGCCATTACCAAAGATAAAGCAGGAAACTTATGGTTGGGCATCAATGCCAAAGGAGTGATGCTGCTTCCGGCTACAACAAATCAATTCAAGTATATGGGATATAAATCACTGACAACAAACAAGATAGGTTCAAACTGTATAAAGGCTGTATGTAAAGATAGTGAAGGCACCTTATGGCTTGGAACTGCCAATGACGGCATATACGGCATAAAAGAAGAAAGCAAATTTTCCCTACACTTTGAGCACAAGGAAAACTCCCAGTCTGTACCATCAACCATCAATTACATCCATCAAACTGCAGATGGTAGATTATGGTTAGCTTCACCCTTAGAAGGGCTGGCAGAAATGAATCCGAAAACAGGTATATGTCACTATTATAAACTGCAGGACCATAATCAAAATGAAATAAAAAACATATCGCATTTGGTATCAGACAAAAATGGAGAACGGTTATGGATAGCCGTTATGGGCGGAGGTGTCTTCTATATGGATTTAAAGACTGGAAAAATAAACAGATGTGATACTTTTGAAAGTGGAAAAGAATATCAGGAAAACTATAATGCACTTCACAATCGTTGGGTATCCTCACTGCTATGCACCAGCAATGGTAAATTATATATCGGTACATACGACGGTTTGGGATGTCTGGACATATCTACAATGAGCTTCACCTCAACTTACAAGAAAAACAGAATATTCGGAGGGAGCATAGTTTTGACCCTTTTTGAAGATGAAAAAGGAGATATCTGGGCAGGTACTACCAAAGGCCTGATCCATATAGATGGTAAAAATGGAAACTCAAAGACCTATACCACACACGACGGCTTACCCAATAATACCATTTGTGCCATACAGAGTGACAGACAACATGGATTATGGATTAGTACCAACTATGGCATCACAAACATAAATCTGGAAACGGGCAATTTTGCCAACTACTATGCAGGAAATGGACTACAAGGAAACGAATTCAGTCAAAATGCTGCCTGTAAGGGCAAAGAGGATTATCTTATTTTTGGAGGAATCAATGGCATCACTTATTTCCGTCCGGCAGAAATCACTGCAGAAGTAAAACAACCAGAAATAAAAATTGCTGATTTCTACATCCACAACAAAGCTGTAAAGAAGGGAACACAATCCGGCAAGCATGAAGTCATAGAAACAGCAGTGCAGAAAGCTAACAAATTTCATCTATGTCATAAAGACAACTCGTTCAGCATTGAATTTACAGCTATGGAATTCTATAATCCAGAGCGCATTACTTACCTTTATTCTATGAACGGAGCAAACTGGGTAGCATTAGCGCCAGGCGTCAACAGAGTCTCTTTCAGTGATCTGGCACCTGGGACTTACCATTTCAGGATGAAAGCTAAAGACTATACAGCTTACTCAGAAGAGAAAGAAATTATCATCCAGATAGATCCGGCATGGTGGGTATCAGGTTGGGCAAAATTAATATATACTCTATTAATATTGTCAGTATTTGGATTTATTGTGATGCAGGTACGCCATCGCTACCACATGCATCAAAAGATGTTGCAACACATCCATGCAGAACAGATTAATGAAGCCAAGCTGCAATTCTTCATTAATATTTCTCATGAAATTCGAACCCCAATGTCACTTATCATCAGCCCTTTACAACAGTTGATGGCAAAAGATAAAGATATAGAATGCAGAAAACTCTACGCTACTATACAACGGAATGCCGAACGCATCCTGCAATTGGTAAATCAATTAATGGATATCCGTAAGATAGATAAAGGACAGATGTCCCTCATATTTAAAAAGGCTGAAATAGTAAGCTTCACCCGCGATATATTAGAGACCTTTGAACAACAGACAAGGATAAAGAAACTTGAACTGGAGTTCCAGACTTCCACTCCTGAAATAGAAATGTGGATAGATCCTAAGAATTTTGATAAAGTCATCTTAAATCTATTGTCGAACGCTTGCAAATTCACACCTGAAAACGGAAAAGTAAAGGTCAGTCTCAACACAGGAGAGGACACCAGTCTTCCAGATAAAGCACCTCTGCACCGATATGTTGAACTTACAGTTGCAGATAGTGGTATTGGTATTGCTCCTGCGGAACGAGAACATATATTTGAGCAATTCTATCAAATACGCAATAGCCAGAACAACTCAAATGTCGGAACTGGTATTGGACTCCATCTGACACGTTCTTTAGTGGAATTGCATTATGGAAGCATTCGCGTAGAAGATAATGGAGAAGGACATGCAGGCTCCCGATTTATCATACGATTGCCATTAGGAAACGAACATCTGAAAAAAGAAGAAATGGAAGAATCAACCTCCACCAATGGTATAATAGAAACTTCCACAATAGAACCAATACTAGCAGTTTCTCTTCTACCCTATGAGAGTGAAGAAGATGAAAAAAAACGTGTTCGCAGCCGTCGCCATGTGCTCGTTGTAGAAGACGATGAAGAAATTCGTCATTATATCTGTCGTGAGTTGGGCAACGGACTTTTACATGGCTGAATGCAGTAATGGAAAAGAAGCATTAGCGTTAATACTCTCACATACACCTGATCTTATAATCAGTGATGTGATGATGCCTGAAATGGATGGGCTGACACTCTGTCGTAAAATACGGCAGAATATTAACATCAACTATCTACCCATTATCCTTCTCACCGCCCGCACCCGCGAAGAAGACAACTTAGAAGGACTGAATACCGGGGCCGATGCCTATCTAATGAAACCTTTCAGCATTGAATTGTTAAGAAAAACCGTTCTAAATCTTATTCGTAACCGTGAACAATTACGTAATGCTTTCAGTGGTCGCCAGAATCAAGAGGAACAAATTTCAATTCCTGAAATAAAATCACCTAATGACCGACTTATGGAGCGCGTCATGCGCGTTATCAATGAAAATTTAAGTAACCCGGCATTAACAGTAGAGATGATCAGTACAGAAGTAGGCATCAGTCGTGTGCACCTGCATCGTAAACTCAAAGAACTCACAAATCAAACGACACAACAACTCATCCGCAACTTACGCTTGAAGCAAGCCGCCACTCTATTAGCCGAAAAGCGACATAGCATAACAGAAGTTGCTACACTAACAGGATTCACGCATCCCACTTACTTCGCCACGGCATTCCGTGAAATGTTTGGTGTATCCCCATCAGAATATATGGAACAGCATATAGGGCAGGATAATACAAAAGATGGCATCTTATGATGAAAAGATGCCAACTTTTACATATAAGTCTATTTTATGGTTCTTGTCCGTGGGCTTTCCATCAGATTAAGCCTACCGGACATATCGCCTCCACAATCTACTATTATCTTATGTAATACTATGGCTGGGCTGAGAGGACGAATGGTCAGAATATGCACTCCGGCTTTTAAAGTTACATCAGGAAAAGTAACTTTGGATTCTATGATCCGTGCTGCTCCTGCAGGATACATTTTCGAATAGCAATTAGCCCAGGTTAAGTCTGAATTGTAGTTTACAATCTGTTCCACCCCATCATCTAAACGAATAGCATAGCTATGCCCACCTTTAATAAAAGGCAAGGTACTATCTAATATTAAACGTACACATACACCGGACAAGTCTGATTTCAACCGCATTTGGTATATTAGTGATGCGCCAGAGACTGATTCGGTATATGGCATTAGAGAAAGTCCGGAAAGTGTGCGCCCCATATCCGGTATAACAGTCCATTGTGTCCCCGGTTTCTGTACAGACCTAGCAAAGCGTTCTGCCTCCATTACAACAACTCCATTATTCTCTTCATACTCATATCCTCCCATTTTTATAGCCTTGTCCGGGGAAGCATCCACACGGATTACTTTCGGCATTATGTTTCCTCCCTTCGGTTCATCCCAAGCAGTGTAACCAATATGCGTTTGATTCATCATATGCTTCCATTTGCCACCCGCAATATTATGATTATAATCGTCACATAATTCCGCATCTCTGCGAAAGCAATATTCTGCACGGTCTGCCCAAGCATTGGCACGCAAGTCATTTTCCATAGCTAACTGCCGATTCATAGCTACAGCGTAGTACATTTCATAAAGATTCGCCATAGCCTGTACGGGAAACAATATCAGCTCTTTATAAACATCGTGCATATTTTTCGGCAACAGAGTAAACTGACGAACAGCATGTGCTTCCAATGCAAGAAATTCATCTGTTACTGCTTTAAACTCACCACTTTGTAAATTGTAAGTTTCGTGGTCTAACATCTCTGCCGTTACACGAGCACAATATTTACAGTGAAGATTTAAAATCCGTGCAGCTTCATCAGCATGTTCGTCGCCAAATTGCTGACGGCAAAATTCTCTTGTATAATCCATCAGATTACCTGCATCGAATGCATTAGGATTCCATGCCATTTTCAGAAAGAAGTCTGTAGGGAATTCATTCGGTTTCAAATCACCCACATTCAATATCCACATCTTATCCACACCGTATGTATAAGTAAGGTATAATTGTTCCCACATATGCTGAATCTGTGTCATATTCAGCCACTGATAAGCACGCGGAGCACCATGTAAATCTACATGATAGTACATTCCATAACCACCAGGATGACGCTTGGCACCCGGTTCAGGCAGACGACGGACATCGCCCCAGTTATCATCACATAAAAGAATCATCACATCATCAGGTATTTGCATTCCCCGATCGTAATATTCCAGAACCTCACTGTAGAGAGCCCACAATTGTGGGGTCTTAGAAGCTGGTTTACCCGTGACTTCTGTTATAATACGACGTTGCTCTTTTACTATGTTTTCCAGTAACTTTGTATCCGTATCAGGCCCCATAGGTGCATCACCGTCACCACGCATAGCAATAGTTACCACTTCTTCTTTGCCTTTCATACGTTCTATGCCTTCACGAAAGAAACGATCAATGCCTTTTTTATTCGTTTGATAGTTCCAGGCTCCATACACTTTACGATTGCGAGCATATTCCTGGTAATTACGTGCCATAGGCTCATGATGAGAAGTACCGATTATGATCCCCATCTCATCAGCTAATGGACTGTTCATGGGATCATCTGCATAAAAAGCAGCACTCCACATGGCAGGCCACAAAAAATTTGCTTTTAGACGGAGAAGTAATTCATATACATGCTTATACATTTTACTATTAAATCCTCCATAACGTTCCGTAGTCCATCCACCCATACAAGGCCACTCATCATTAATAAAAATACCACGATATTGTACAACCGGCTCTCCATCGGTATATACACCTTTCTTTATATAAATCTCCTTATGCGACTCAACCAGAACATCTGCCCACCAATACCATGGAGATATACCAATCTAGCACGATAACTCATAAATACCATAAATTGTACCTCTTTTGTCACTGCCTGCAATCAGTAATACTTCGCCTTCCACCCCTTCTATCGGATTTGTTACAGTGGTAATAATAAACTTTTCATTTCTACCTTTCAACTCACGAACATCCAATTTTTGCGCCTTCACTAATTGTTTTATCAACGGCGATTTATCAAAAGAACCTATAAGGATACGTAATTTTTGCGCTCCTTCATCAACTTGCTTTTTTGCACCTATCTTCAAATAAGGACGAGTATTCGTCACTCGAAAGAAGTCCTCTTGCAAATTACGCACAGCCATTAATACCCCCTTATGCTCTTCATCAGCGCATAAAATACTGAAATTCGGTTGTTGGGTAGTGGTCAATGCCAGTGTTCCCTCTTCCTGATTAAAAGTAACAAACTTGTCCGCCGCCTTTAATATAGGCGCTAAAGCCAATCCAAGCAACAAGCCAATAATCTTAGTTTTTAATGATACTCTCATAATATAGCAAATTTAATTTGTTAGTCTATGAGACAAAGATAAAAGCCTATCCTACACCCGACAAAGAAGAGCGTTACAGATACATTCAGTGATATTACGACTTCGCAAACACAACCGTGTGTTACATCAAATAAGTTTTATGTTACACCTTCAATGATAAACGCAACATCACTTAATCTTTCTGCAATAGTAATATGACACCTGCTTTTGACACATTACATACCTTTGTTCCCAGAAAACAAAAAACATTTTTTATTAACCCATTAATTAATAGTAATAATGAAAAGCACTACTTATTATTTTAAGTTATCGACACTATTACTCCTGCTTAGCTTCATACCAATATGGGCTATTGCACAAAGTAATACCGTTAAAGGTACAGTGAAAGATACTTTCGGTGAAGCCGTTATTGGCGCAAATGTAACAGAAGTGGGCACCAGCAATGGTACCATTACGGACATTGATGGTAACTTCTCACTGAACGTTTCCTCCAAGGGGCAACTTCGGGTATCTTTCATCGGTTACCAGTCACAAACCCTGGACATTGCCGGACAAAAGACCTTGAACATTACCTTAAAAGAAGATACTGAGACTTTAGACGAAGCAGTAGTAGGTTACGGTACCGCAAAGAAACGTGACCTGACCGGTGCCATTACCCAAGTAAAAGCTGAAAATTTGATGGCAACAGCACCTACTAATATTCAGGAAGCTTTGCGTGGTAAAGCAGCCGGTATCATGGTAGCAGGAGGAGGTCTTAACGATACTCCAATGATTCGTGTCCGTGGTAACCGCTCTATCTCGGCCAGCAACGAACCGCTATTCGTCATCGATGGTGTACCCGTCAATGGGGGCTCAGATATCTTAAATCCCTCAGACGTCGCATCCATTGAAGTTTTGAAGGATGCTTCGGCAACCGCTATCTACGGTGCCCGTGGTGCAAATGGTGTCATATTAGTAACGACTAAAAAGGGTGAAACAGGCAAAGTCAATGTAGAATACAATGGCTATCTAACCATCAGTAAAGTAGATGAATATCGTCGTGTGCGAAATGGAGCAGAATACCTGGAATATTTACGTGAAGCTGACCGTAATTACATTTATGATGGTGAGGGCGGTTACAGTATAGACCCTAGTTGTACCTATCCTTCTATGACCCCCAGTTGGGAATATGACCAAAAGTTAGAATATGTAGGTTCTCGTGATATTTCGGGCTACGTTTTGGAATCTGTCAAGCGTGCTTGGGAAGGTGGTTCATATAATCCTTCTATGTTACGCACCTTTGATTGGCAGGGTGCTGGTATGCGTGATGAAGCTATTTCACAGAATCATAATATCAGCATACGAGGTGGAAGTAAGGATACCAAAGTCTTTATTTCCGGTTCTTTCATGGACAATAATGGTATCACTCCCCGCTCCTATCGGAAACGTTATACCCTACGCATGAATTTGGATCAAAATTTAGGTAAATATATCAGTATGGGAGCCACCAGCAATTTTGCATACTGGGAATACTTTAATGGTACCGGAGTGGGTGGTAACTGGAATCCATTAGGCACTCCGTACTATTCTCCTGGTGGTAGCGGTGATTATGGTGTAGGAGGAGATGTAACCCAAGATGGGGACCCTGCATTGGGTCTTGTCCCCCACCCCACGGGCGAAGGTATGTTATGGAATCCCTTTTATGATTTTAGCGGAACAGAAGGTCGTACCAAAAGAAATCGCATCGACGCCACTATCTATGCCATGATAAAATTAGATAATGGTTTGTCTTACCGAGTAAACTTTGGTACCGACTATTATAGTGGACAAGAACAGATGTTTTATGCCAAAGCATCAACTTCACAAGGGTTTGGTAATGCCAAAGCTGAACAAAAAGCAACTTTTGACAGGGGTTGGACATTGGAACATATCCTTGCATGCTCAAAAACATTTGGTCAGCACAGTTTAAATTTGACAGCAGTACAGTCCACACAAAAATTCACACAAGAACCTCTCACTGCCAGCGGTGTAGGTATTCCTCTTGAATCTCAACTCTACTATAATCTGGGAAGTGCCACAACACAAGGTGTCACCAGTGGTTTTACTCAATGGACCATGATGTCATGGATGGGACGTGCCATCTATGGTTTTAAAGATAACCGTTACATGCTGACAGCTTCTCTACGCTATGATGGCTCTTCACGTTTGGCAGAAGGCCACAAATGGGTCGCTTTCCCATCCGTAGCATTAGCATGGCGCATTTCTGACGAAGCATTCATTAAGGATAATCTTAGTAGTATCAGTAATCTGAAATTGCGTTTCGGTTATGGTAAGACTGGTAACTCTGCCGTCAGCCCATACGAAACGATTGGTAAAATCACCAGTAGCCGTTACACTTGGGGAAATACGGGAGTCATAGGTTATGCACCAAGTTCACTTTCAAACAAAACATTGACTTGGGAAACTACCGGACAGTACAATATCGGCTTGGATTTCGGCCTGTTCAATGGACGCATCTCCGGTAGTGTTGAGTGGTACAAACAGAACACTTATGACTTACTGATGCCACGTGCTCTTCCTGAAGTATCAGGCTTTGGAAGTATCACGGAAAATGTAGGCGAAACAGAAAACACAGGTTTCGAGTTTACACTGGAAACAGTAAATTTCCAAAATAAGAATTTCAATTGGACCACCTCACTACAGTTTGCTACGAATAAAGAGAAAATTGTAAAACTGGCCAGCGGATTACAGGAAGATATTGCTAACATGTGGTTTGTCGGTCATCCGGTAGATACCTATTATGACTATGTAAATACCAAATATGTGTGGGGATACTCCAAAGAAGATATGGAAGAAATGGCAAAATTCAATGCTAATGGACATTCTTATAAACCGGGCGACCTGCGTTTCGTAGATTTAGATGGTAATTATAAAATAGACTCTAAGGATCGCACTATTCGAGGACAAAAGATGCCTAAATGGACAGCAGGTATGGGAAATACATTCCGATACAAAGATTTCGATCTTTACATCTTCATGTATGGCATGTTCGGGCATACCATTTACTGTGATCCGGGCGTAGGACATGACGGCCGTATGAATACTCGCTATGCTAATTACTGGACACCAGAAAATACTCAAACCCAGTTTAGAAAACCAACCAAAGGAGATGCCGATCAAGCTAACAGACAAGCCTACTGGTACAACAAAGGAGACTTTGTTCGCGTTTCAGACATCACTTTGGGATACAGCCTTCCCAAAAGTATCATTAAATATTTAGGACTGGAAAGAGCACGCTTTTATGTGCAAATACAAAACCCGTTTACCTTTACAAGCTATCCTAACAATGATCCGGAAGGCTCCGTCACAGCTGGACGAACATGGGATCGCAAGCAAGAAGAATACAGTGATCCAATTGCGATGAAGAATTATATCTTCGGTATAAATTTGACCTTCTAATCCATTAAAATTCATAAATATGAAAACTCATATCAAACATACATTTATTATTGGAGCATTAGGTTTCTGCTTAGCTGCCTGCTCTGACTTCTTAGACGAAAAAGGCTATAATACAGACTATAGTTACTATGAAACAGCCGATGGCATAGAAACTCTTGTAGCATCATGTTACCAAAATGGACGCGGCATGTTTTCCACCTCCAATACGCCTTCGGGTATCATCTTCCAGGAGATTGGTACGGATATGTATACCATTGGTGGTGATGGCGGTACTGATTTTGCTCTCTACACATCTACAATGAACCCTTCTAATGAAACTTTCTCCTCTTTTTGGACGGATTGTTATAACGGTGTGGCACGTGCCAATCTGGGATTACAGTACATCGCTTCAAACAAAGATATGAAAGAAGATATAAAAAGCATACGCGAAGGTGAACTGAAATTTCTGCGTACTTATTATTACTCCGTACTGGTAATACACTATGGCGACTGTCCGTTACTTTTGCAACCTATAGATAAACCGATCTTCAATTTTACACGTGCTCCGCAGAAAGAGATTTGGGCACAAATCATCCAAGATGCTACAGATGCCTATAACCTGTTACCGTGGGCAGATGCTGAAGGTAAAGTGACAGGTGATTACGGACGTGTCAGCAAAGGAGCTGCCGGACATTTATTAGCCAAAGCATACATGTTCCGTTATAGCCAGAAGTGGGCAGGCAGTCAATCGGATAGCCATATGAACGAAGACCGTGGTGCAGAAAGTACAGATCTGGATAAAGCAATTAAATACGCAAGTGCCGTATGTCATTTTGGTAGCGAATCCGGAAGCGGCAGTTTACATGAATTAGCCTCTGATTATTCCGACCTCTGGAGATACAATCCCAAAACCGGAGGTCCGACTCCCGATGATTATGCTGGCTCTGAGATATTGTTCAATATCCAATTCTCCACAGATCACTTTTATAACAATCAACTGGCAACAGATGTAAATACAGGAGGTAACTGGCTTCATATGATGTTTACCACCCAAGCAGAAGGTATGCCTATGACCACTGCAAACGGAAACGGCACTGAAAGTGTTAAATGGGGTACAAGTAACGGTATCGGACGTGATTTGATTACAGGTAGACCCTGGAGAAGAGCATCTCCAACTCCTTTCCTGTATGAAGACAACGGATTATATGGACCACAGTATTATTCAAGCAATAAGCATGGTAAACTGATAGACTCAAGACTTTATAAATCACACATCTGGGTATACTATTGTAATCAGGCACCTAATGTTACTTGGACAACATTTTCTAATGCAACAGGCCATTTCGACCCTGCCAGTATCGGAGAAACGGTCGGTAATCAGCGCTATGCTATCGGTGACACAGCTATCGTCTTTTCAATGGAAGATGTCGACAAACGTTTTTCTAAAGGAGCCAAGTCAGAAAAATTGGCTTTTGCCCGCGCCATAGAACCATACTGGTATATTCCAATGCAATCAATCAATCGCCCAGGTCTGAATGAAAGAAGCGACCGTGATGTTATTCGTAATACTTATTCCAGTCTGATTAAATATCTGGATAGCCGGCGTACATCTGCCAACGATCAATCTGGTTACCGGGACTATTTCTGTTATCGTTTGGCGGAAACATATATCATGTTAGCTGAAGCTTTTGCCTTAAAAGGAGACTATACCAATTCTGCTGCTGCACTGAATATAGTACGTGAGCGTGCTGCATGGAAGGAAGGTGAAGAGAAAACTCCAAACTTCTACAAATATGATGGTGGTAACATAGCTAATATAAAAAATCCACAGTAGAAGAGATGAAAGTAACAGCGGATTTCCTGAGCACAATGAACGATGATCAGAAGCTTATATTCTTCCTGGATGAATATGGTCGCGAAATGGAAGGCAAATTACACCGTTTCGAACAATTAGTACGTAACGGAGCCGATTTCTTTGTAGCAAGGATAAAAGAACGCAGTGCACTTGCTGCAGAAAACATCCAACCCTTCCATCGTTTCCGTCCGATTCCACAAAAACATATAGACCGACTGGAACCGGCAGATCCAAATCCACAGAATTACGGATATTAATCAATAGGTTCTCTATTAAATATACAGATTGTATATTATGGCCTGTAGTTTCTTGAAAGAGACTACAGGCCATTTTTATTATTCTGACAGTTTTCAGGATTCAGTCATGGGACCAATATTTCTCTACAAATTCTTCTGAAATCGTTTCCGATGATTTCATCCTCTTTCTTTTACCCTCCAGTTTCAAATCCTTAGTTTTGTCTTGCCAGCCAATCTTTGGCCACTATTGTATAACCATTAAAAATAAGATTTATGCAAAAAAAGACACTACTTCTTCAACAAAATTTCAGGTTAAAACGACTCTGGATATTATGCTTAAGCTGCTTATGCTTTGCTCGCACGGATGCACAAGTCTACAAGATTGAAATGTCTGACTACATCCTACAAGCGTCGGGTACCAACACCGAAACCTTGTATATCAAGAACAAGCAGTCAGAAAATTTAATTCAACTTGGGAAATTGAAATTTGGATGGACACCTGCCATTACAATGGAAAATACATGTACCTATGAAGTTATAGAAGTAGATGGTTTTCAAGCAATTCGTGCCAAATACATATTTCCGGCATCCGTACCTTCTTCCATCACTCTGACCGGAACATTCATTGCACGGCCCGACAGAGTAGATGTACAATATCTGATATCCGGAGTACCGACAGGATACGTCACTAATTGGGGAGGATCACAATTCCGCTTTATTCTTGCCAACAAAGCTAATACCCAAATACTGCCGGAATCTAAGTTGGGTCTATGGCAACGGGATGAGAAGGGAGGATTACCTATAGAAGTCTCCGACTCTAACTTTTACCCATTTCTCATAAAAGATAAAATGCTATGTCCGGCTTCTAGAGTGAGTGACTGAGTTTCATTTACAATATAATCACCGGCATAATCCCGAACCCAATATTTGAATATAAGATTCTTTTTTTCTTGAGATGTGTTGACTAAATTTGCCTGTACACTTAATGATTCGGAAGTATTATCCCACCAATTGTAAATTTGGTCTGTACTGAGTGTTAAGGCAAAAGGGCGACCTTTCCACTGTGCACAGATAGCTT
>Ga0192239_1096_pt1 | contig 28497 bp, 19 predicted proteins | sample Koala_Koa27_G3_FD_131231 | JGI IMG/M metagenome (GOLD analysis project Ga0192239, IMG submission 131231) | Enriched cells from koala feces incubated with labeled cellulose particles, San Francisco Zoo, California, United States - Koala_Koa2-7_G3 ... | reverse complement strand
GATTTGTACTTGTTGTTCCGTCTGATTGTAGGTAACCTGAGCCAGATCCATTTCATTCCGTAACCTTGCCTGCTCGGCACGCGAAGTCAGTTTCACCAGTCCCTGATTGCCATCTGCATATCGGGTATATCTTTTCTGAGCTTCATAATATTCTGCCCGTGCTTCTTTACGAAGCTTTTCCGCATATTCCAACAATCGGCGTGCCTTACTTGTCCTATATTCTGTTATGTATTCTTTCAGTCGTGCCTGTACGGTATCAGCCACTGTAGCAGCAACCTGTGGATCCTGCATGGTAACAAATATTTTTATGGTCTTTTTCTTTTTGTCCACCTCAATATTAATTCTGGAGGCAATGGCCCTAGCCATACCTGCCTCCTCACGGGTTAGCCAAAAAGGGTCTATTTTAGTCTTTGTTTTTTCTCTGTTTTCGTCCGATGTATCCTTGAATAGAGAAATGGTCCGGCCAATCAGCTTAGCTGGTAACGATGTAATACTATTCCACCAGGGCACTTTCTGACGCTCTTTCAGATATTGAGAGAGAGGCATTACTATACTATCTTTTTGCTCGCACACTTTAATATTGAAAAGCCGAATAAGAAATGGTGTAGAATTGGCGATAGAAGGATATAAGGACGGATAAATGGCATCCCGTTCGGTAGTGGAAGAAGAACTTATATCTATATCCGCCATACCAGCTAATGCACCTATACCCGAAGAAGAACCTCTACGATAACCTTCCGGGGCAACAAGTGTACTTGCTGTGTATTCTTTTGGGGTACCAAAGTTTATGATTAATCCGATGAGGGTACCAATGCCACATACTTTCAGAATCAAGTTTCGTGAATCCCATATTTTCCTGACCAGTTTCAACAAGTCGATTTCTTGTGGATTTGGTTTCACGTTTCTTTCGTTTGTAGTATTGCTGTCCATCTATTATATATTACTGGTATAAATAAAGGTATTTCCTGTACTGTCGAATTTGGAACTATTTCTTAGTTATTAAAAGAATAATCCCTACTTACACATCTATGAGTAAATGTATAGGTAGGGATTAAACTGTCTGATTTATAGGATTCAGTTGTCTTTTCAGTCTTTATCCGGAATATCCGGTAACAAGGCATGAAAGAACTTCCTTCCTTTTATCCTCCAACGATGACATTATTTGTATCGGTGCTAGCACCACCCAAATAGCCGTCGAAATCGCTACAAGTGAATGTTCCTGCGTTGTATATTCTACCCTTCAGGTAAGTAGTAGTATCTTCTACTTCACTTCCTCTTGGAATATTCAGGCTGTAGCCTTCATCAACGATAAGTCCTGTGAGAGTAAATGCTGTAGTAGTCCAAACAACGCATGCAGAACTCTTCACCTCAACATATTTTACAGTGGCTGGCAAGATGTCGCAAGCTGTACAAGCACCAGTGATCTCAACATAGTTAGCGTATTCACCAACTTCTGCTTGAGTTACAGATGTTGCGTTTGTAATAACTTTGATGAAACCGGGCAGTCCTGTAGAGGCTACAACGGTATTAACGTTACCAGTACCAAACAATTCGATAGTACCAATCTTTGCATCAGCAGCGAAAGCATCTGCAAATGTTTTTCCTGTAGAAGCATTGGTACTTACATAAGTATAAGCATCAGCATTCTTTTGCGTGATATAGCCATAATTGTTGATTTTACCACTGGTGTTACTCTGTACACCTAAACTTCCGGCATTGTCAATCTTTCCGTATACTTCCAAGGAAGTGGCATTATTGGTCAGTTCTGCTCCATTCATAAGGAATTCTGCGCCTACAGGGATGTCAATTATACCATTATTAGTCATATTCAGTTTCAGAGTGGTTGCACCTGAAATGTTTACTGTACCATTATTGGTAATTGCAGTTGTTGTAGGATTAGTAGCTGTAGCTGTTACCATATTTGTCATTGTCATTGTTGCACCTTCAACGACTTCCAGTGAAGTAATATAGTCAAATGTTTTGCTATCTGAGTATTTCCACAAACCTGCAAACTTAACAGGAGTAGCAGTACCAAACTTCAGGGTTGCAGGAACTTCTGTTTCTGTAGTACTTACGAATTTAACAGCATCGCATTGAGTTGCTGGGTCAGTACTAAGCTTAAACGTTATATTATTTCCAGCATCTGCTACACGTGCTTCATAAGCAGCTGTAGCTTCGGCATCCATTACGAATTCACCGTTCTCATCGCCGTCCAGGAAGAAATCAACTGTAGCATCATTGGCAATTGCGTCATAAACCTTCAAGGCATCAATCAGGTGTTGTTGGTCTGTAATATGCAATCCATTCATATCAAGAGTTGACATGTCAGCTTGGATACTACGTTTGCCATACTTACCGATCTTTTCACCTATGAAAGACCCTGTTGTTGCATCAGTCCATGTATTGTCGAGTACTTCCTGAATACCTTCAGTGACTGTTTTATCATAAGTTACTGTAGTTGCGGTCTTTCCCCAAATATCTCCCTTTGCATCTTCTAATGTTACTTTACCATAATTTGTTTTGATAACAACATTAGCACCGCTGATTATTGTTGACGTTTTGGTAGGAAGCAATGTAAACACTGCATTGTAGTTATTGGTAATATCTGTTGTGGTTAAAGCATTTGCTACTGTAGCATTGTCTACATCAACATCAGATACCTTTGTCCAAAGTGGGAATTCGGAGTTCCGGTATGGGGTGGCTACATTATATTTAACAGAAATAGATGTCGTGAAAGCACCACTTGCATTCATTTCAATACTTGAAACCTTAAGTGGACTTACACCCAAACCATCAATTTTGTCAGTATTACTGGGTACTGTAGTCAAAATCAATGTAGTACCAACCCTCTTCAAGATGATATCATACTTCTTACCATAACCTGCTGTATTTTCAGTTGAAGGTTCGTTGTATCCTCCAATAGTCAAAAGCTCCGACATATAAGGGGTCAACTCTTTCGTTCTTGTATCTTGGTTTTCAGGAATTGTAATAACAGGAGCCACACTTCCATTATTAGTAAACGCTGTATCGGCCGGATAAACCATTATTGCTCCCTTTTTCAATACCATTGATTTGGTTGTGAAGACAAAAGCCTCACCATCTTTTGCAGAGCCTTCATAAATGGCATTCTGATAACCCGTTAGACTAGAACTTACATCAGCTATACCATGGAACAGAGACATCAAGTCACCTGCTTCAAAATTCAACCCAAAATCGGATGTCATGTCAGCTCTAGTCAAAATAGGCATACCATCACTGCCCTCTAATGATACGGCGAACTTAATGGGTGATTCCTGTGAAACAGCCGGAGAATCCAACTCCTCATCTGCAGTACAGGATGCTAAAGCAATGCTTCCCAACAAAGCACCAAATAAAAATTTAGACTTCATACTCATCTTTTTAATTAATGTTATTTTAAATTCAAATAAATATTTTCCTTTGTATTCTTAAAATTCCTCAGGGGGTTCCGTACTACTTTGTCCAAAACCATTTTCCACTTCCACTTCCAAAATCTCCACTTCTGGAGCTTCATACTTCATTTCCTTTTCTACTTTCATAATCATAAAATTTAAATTGTTAGTAATATTAAAAATCTCTTCATTATTAACTGGTAATATGCATCTCTGACTATCAAAAGAATCAGGTTATCCTTAGTAATAGCCTCGCAAATCTTTCTATAAAAAGACGAGCAAACCGCCTTTTCAGCCTGCAAAGTAAGAAACAAATTTCCTAAATATATTTTTAGTGTATTTCGTTGAATATCTGGATACTAATAATAAGTAAGAGGAGAAAATAGGGAAGGAATAGAATTTCCGGGAAATAGTATTAAACGATGTATAGGTTTAGTAATTAAGTAGTTGTGCCATTGATAGTTAATGGCAGTCCAAACTATTTATATATATTGGCACTTTATTCTGGCACCATATTATATAGCAATATAATATGGTAACATGCTTATTATCAAAACATAACGAGGTGGCCAAACGAGAAAACCCCTATTGCTACAAATAGAGTTAGCACCATTATCAGACACCGGCAATAAAAATCTTATTTACAGCTAAGTAAATAATTCCTTCGGTGACTCTTGGAGAGAAGACTCTCGATAATAATCAACTAACGCATGAAGGGAACCAAACCGTACCTGGACCGAGTCAAGTCCATACCAAATCCGTACTTGCTCCGTATAAAAGTACCTCTACATGGAGCTGGTACGGACTTGACATGGACTTGGTACGGAGCAAGACATACACATGTATGTGTAAAAGGGCACTCTTTTTCTTAAGACTCTAAGCTAGGATAGCTTTTTCTTTTTTCAGTAACCGGACGAAATCAGTCATCAGTTCTTTACTCGATGCTCTCATATAGCGCTGAAATGCTTGGAAAGAACGATGTCCGGAAAGCGACATCACGTAGTTAATCGGATAGCCACGTTTATAAAGATTGGTCACACAACTTCTTCTGGCCGTATGGAAGCTTATCAATTCGTATTTCGGAATTATCACTATGGTAGTTTCTCCACCACGGTACTCCTTACGGCTAACAGCCTCATTAATACCGCATCGCGCAGCAAGAACCTTAATGATTTTGTTGGCCTTCACCTTATCTATAACCGGAAAGCCAATCTGCTGATAGTGTTCAATCAGTGGCGCTATTTCCTTCAATATCGGAATTTCAACCAGCTCTTTCGTCTTTTTCTGGTAGAGCGATATTACTCCCTTCCGTACGGTTGCTTTATTCAACTGCTGTATATCACTAATCCTTAATGCTGTATAACAGGCAATAATAAAAGCATCCCTTACCTCACGCTCCTGGTCACTCTCTGTCTTTGCCAAAGAAAGCTTCTGGATCTCCTTCTCTTGCAGATAAATCTGTTCACTCGAATCAGCAGGCAGTGTAGTCTGAACTTTCAAGAAATAGTTGTTGGTTGTCATCTCGCTGTCATAAGCACGATGCAACAGATTCTTGATTACTTTCAGCGTATTGATGATTGTATTCTGAGTATAATGCTTTCCGGTTTTCCCATAACTGTACCCGTAAAGGTAGTTGGTGAAATCCACAAAGAACTTTTTATTGAAATCATCGAACGAACCGATCGGCACTTTCCGTTGCTTGTCGTAATCTTCCAGACGCCCTAAAGCAGTGAAGTAGGTAGCCTTGGTACTTTCGATGCCACGCTTCCCTTTGCGATTTACATTCTTTTCATACTCGCCAACCAATCTTCTCAGACAAGCAATAGGATTTTGCAAAAGTTGTTCCTTCTGCAGGTTTTTATCAACGATTTGCCGGACAACAGCAGCCGACAAGTACTCGCCTTTCATAGCGAGTTGTTCGTCCATTTCGCATAAAGACGTTACTAAATTATCAATTTGTTCATTAATATATTTCAACCGAAGCCTCTCCCGTATGTTCAAGCCTCCATTCTGATAGCATCGATATGTTTCATGGTTCCAATACTGTGGCTCTACACGGAGTTTGGTATAAACCCTGATTCTCCGTTTATTGATAGTTGTTACAAGCATTATTTGCGTCAGTTTATTCTTTTCACTGACCTGCTTTAGATTGAATCTAATTTTCATTTCTTTTTCTTCCTTTCAGTTTAGTGGTAATTGTTCCATAATTATCAAGATTATAGTGATATATAAACAAAGAGTGCCCATCTTATTTTCAATAAGAATATATAAGAAAGCTATAAAAAAGTTTGTATTTATGCATTTTCGTTGAAAAGCATAAAAAAGCTTTATTTTGTTTGCAGATGTCAATAAAATATCTACCTTTGGCTCGCAAAAGCATGTAGGATAGAGATGTGTTTTCACGATAAAGGAGAATTTGCCATATTTTTACCCGAAAAGATAAAAAAATAACGAATTCTTTTGAATTTAGGAAATTTGTTTTTGGTGTTTTCTCATGATACATAGAGCTTAAGAGGTCTATATCACGCCTATTCGGTAAGAGAATTTCTCTTCAATGTTAACCTCAGGTATATATACAAAGAATGCATCTGCTATTTTCAATACAAAAAAGAGTGTACCAAAACAGAATAATTTAATTTATCTGATTATAATACTATCTCATTATATGCAATGAGTTATAGCAAACTATTAATATTTCTCCGGTAAATGTAACAGGAAAGAACTATCCTATGATTTCACAGTTACTCAAAGCATCCACCCACTTTTGGGTATCAACTAAGGCTTGATCTTTGGATATTCCGTAATGATTCATTAATACCTCTGCAGCATCTTCCAAAGAAAATTCTCTTCCTTGCAATTCTTTCCAAAGAAGCAGTGCTGTATTATTAAGTGAAATTACTTTAGTCATATCAGACTGGGACTTTCCTTGCTCGACGATCAGGTTCTCACCTGCAATCTCCCGAACTTTATAATTCTCTTTAATTTTCATAGTGACAAACGTTAAATTAGTGTTTCAAGAAATGCAAAGGTAAACATTCTCTTGAAAATTATATACTATAATATAAAAAAGAGTCTATAACAGATTTAATTGTTTTTTATCAGTGATTATCTTCCATCTATTAAGGTGGCAATCTTTCTTTATGCGAGTATTAATTCGTCCCCTTATAGCGGGACGCAATGTTCCTTATAAGGGAACGCAATGTTCTCCATAAGGGGACGCAATGTTCTCCATAAGGGGACGAATTAATATTCGCTAATTCAGCGCCAAGTTATTACGAGGAAGGGAGGTGGTATAGCTACATGGCTTCACTGAGTGTGTTCGATGGTTCTTTGTAAATGCATTTCTTGTTGTTAGTGCCTAAAAATGGTGTCATTACTATTAAAAAAGTGAGTTTCTTGTCATTTATAAAATCCGTTTCTTATTGAAAATAAGAGAATTACTATCGTGTGCTCTTATTCTATAAGGTGCAAGAAAGAGGTGTCAATATATGCAGAGGACTAAAATAAGATGTTTTCTACTAAATATGTAATAAGCTGTGTGCTAATATATTGATTCATTCTTTTTGATTATAAAAAATTCTTTTCTTTTATTTTAAAAGATTTCTCCTAAGTACATAACAGTCAGATAATCAATAAAATATCACTCAAATATATTTAGGAAATTTGTTTCTTACTTTGCAGGCTGAAAGGAGCTTTTACTGAGCTTTTTTATAGAAATATTTGCAGGATTGTAAAAACTGGCTTGATTTTTTAATAGTATAGAGAGGTGCATTACTAGTTAATAATGAAGAGATTTTTAATATTACTAACAATTTAAATTTATGATTATGAAAGTAGAAAAGGAAATGAAGTATGAAGCTCCAAAAGTGGAAGTTCTGAAAGTAGAAGTAGAATTAGGTTTCGCTGCTTCTGGCATTGAAGGTCCTGGGATAGGTGGAGACGACGGTGACTTTAGTGGTGGCGACGACTAAATAAAAGTTGTTGAATCTAGGCGAACGTATATCAATTAATGTATTTAAAATTTAAACTAATTGCAATGAAAACAAAACATTTATTAATGGCTTGTGCGCTGCCTGCTTTATTTGCAGCATTTAGCCAGGAAGAGGCTCTGGTGAACGTAGAACCGGAAACACAATACAAAGGGAAACCGTTGGAGAACGTCACTTTATCCTTTAATAAGGAAACAAATGCCGCAACCAGAATGGTAAATGACGGTTGGAATTTAAAGTGGAAGGCAGGAGACCAGGTTGGGCTAGTTTGGGTGAATGCACCGGAAATCCAACAACAATTTACTGGCGGGAAAGAATATGATCCGACTGTACTTCCAAATACTGCATTTTGGGCAAGCAATACCCGTATGACTTGCAACGATCCTGACAATAATATTTTTGGAATGCAGGATGGTCAGGTATTAGAAGGCCAATACATTGCTTACTATCCTTATTCTGACAGATATAAAGTAGATGGTAAGTTTGGCTTGAGTGTTGATGCAATACAACCTCAGGGAAGTACGGACTTGACCCAGCCGACAGAGGTACTGTCTTATGTTGTGGACAATATGCCGTGGGTGTCAAGAAGAGTAGATGAGCAAACTCAAGAAACAAACAAAAATGCTACTTACATTTATCCGTTGCAAAATGAAGAGGCCGGCATGTCGAAAGCTATTAATATGGAGATGTTTCGTTTTGCCAACATGTTGGATGCTCGTGTGACCTTTAAAGCAGGTTCGCAGACAATTATAAATCCTGAAAAGGTACAGATTGAAAGCGTTGACCTGATAGTGACAACCCAAAATGAAGGTTGGGCTGTAGACAAAATTGCGACTTCCGGCCTGTTTGACATGAGTAAGATCAAAAGACGTAATAATGGTGCATATGATGAATTTGGTATTCCATCGTTGAGCGGTACTTCCAAATACGCATTGCCTACGACAGAAACTCAGGAAGGGCTGTTTGTCAATGATAATAAAGTTTCAAGCATCACTACTATTATCGAACAACCTGTGGCTAAATCTACTGGTCGCGTAAATTTCCTGTTGATGCCTTACACAGAAAAAAACAGCTATTTTACGAAAGAGTACTATAAATTGGCTTTGGTTATCCATACTAACTATGGTGTTGCGACAGTTGAAGAAAGCGACTGGTATAAAAGTAAAGAAAGCGATCCTACTGGTATGCTCGTTTTAGGTCCTAATGCAATAGAGAGTGACAAATTTGTCAAGATCAGCGATATTGAAGCATTCTATGCAGGTGGATGGGCTGCAAGAACAGGAGCATTCTGTACTCGTTTTATAGAAGTTAATGTAGATGATTTGGAATTTGAAACCAACTGTATTAAAACTCAGGACGATTTGCTTGCTACCATCGGACGTATCAATAGCAGAAATGTAACGAATAAGCGCTTTGATCTCTGTGTTGACGGTAATGACGCTAACAATGTTTTGGAATTGACTGATTTCGACTGGTCTGCTGAAAGTGATAACGAAGCTATCAAAACATTCATTACTGCAGGCAATACATTACGTTTGAAGGAACACTCAGATAAACAAGTGACTATCAAATTTAATGGTAATAACAAGATTGGCGCTGGTCAGTTGACTAATCTTTCTAACAAAATAGATATAGTAGTTTCAGAAAATGCTGTTCTGGATGTAAACGCTGATTTCACAACAGGTATTTTTGCAACAGAGCAAAACTCCATTCTGAACGTTAACGGTGCAAAATTGACTACTGGTGTTGCAACTTTGAGCGGAAGCACTAACATTTTAGTTACGAATGAAGAAGCTGGTGAATTGAATGTTGTAAGCAAGAGTGAGAACAAGGGTACTATGGAAGTTAAGGATATCCTAAGCTTCAAGGGTAATGCTGTCGTAAGTAATACAGGCACTATCAACTTATACTATACTGCTCAGTTGACGGGTGTTGCCGGCCAAGTAGCAACATTAAACAACAGCAATGTTATCAACTATTACTATGCTAAGAGTGGAGACAAGAAAAATGTCAATATTACTAACGTAGAGGGTGGTCAATTCATTGCTGAGTACAATAATGGTATTGTTCCTGGGACAGGTGACAATGAAAAGAAGGCAGATTTCATGAAGAACGCCAATTCTTATGGTGTAACTCACTGTATCATTTCTAAGGCTTCTGATGCCAACTCTGAAGCTTGGAGCTTGCCCAATGCTACTAAGATCACAGTAAAGCAAGGTGTTACATTGACATTTAACCCGACTAAGGCTTCTACTATGGGACTTACAGCATTGAGAGCTCTGTTGTATTTCGAAGGTAATAATGAATTAGCTTCTACAGGTGACTATGCTAGTTATGCAAAAGTTGCAGTGAAAGACATCACCTTGGCATACGGCACAAAATTGACGAATAATGTAGAAGTTGTCTTGACTGGCAAATTCCAGGCAGAAGTTGACGGTAACAATACCACAGCTTACACTGTAAACAATGAGGGGTATATTTATGGTGGTACCCGCGTTAGCCAGTCTGGTACAATTACTTGGTTGGGTAAGGAATACGGAGTCAAGAAGTAATATACCTTTGAATTAAAGAAGAATGAGTCTATTCATTCTTCTTTAAAAGGAAAAACTGACTGGATAGGATTATATAATCTGAATGTTTAATTTTCGCTTGTCAAGACATTCGTCTTGGCAAGCGTTTTTTTCAGAAGAAGTTCCGAGTGAAACTAAGATGAATAGCAATACTATAAACGAGAGGAAAGATATGAGACCACCATCTTCTCAAGAACAGGAGATTAATCTGTTGGAACTGGTAAAGAAAGTCTGGGACTCGCGGAAATTGATTTTGAGAATGTGTGGCATTGGAGCTGTTGTTGGGTTAGTTATAGGTTTCAGCACTCCTAAGGAATATACAGCAAGTACCCTTATTGCCCCGGAAAGCAGAAGGGCTTATCCGGGTAAAAGTGCATTGGTAGATATGGAAGATGACAATCTGAGTTCATCAATCACAGGTGAAAAAGATGCCATTTTTCCGGTTTTATATCCGGAAATCATCAATTCGACGCCGTTTCTTATACGGCTTTTCGACATCAAGGTACGCGAACAGAAAGATAGTGTTTCGATTCCTCTTTCACAGTATCTAAAAGAACGTCAGAAAGCACCATGGTGGAGAATTATTACTTCAGCTCCGTTCAAACTGACTGGATGGATCGTATCTCTATTCAAAGATGAGTCAAATGAAGATAGCGGGCAAGCAGGGACAAAGACGGGTATAAACCCTTTTCGGCTGACTCGCAAAGAAGCAGGCATGGCAGGTGCTATCGCTTCGAGAATCAACATCGGGGTGGACAAAAAGAAAAGAACTATAACTATATTTGTCACCATGCAAGATCCGTTAGTTGCTGCTACTGTGGCAGATACCGTACGAGTATACTTGAAAGAATATATAACGGAATACAGGACAGGTAAAGCACGCAAGTTCCTGAAATATACAAAAGAACTTCGTAAAGAGGCACAGGAGGAATATTACAGTGCACAGGAGAAATATACCCGGTATGCGGATGTTAACCGAGGGTTAGTGAAGTTAGCCTCACGCGCTGAACTGGTAAGGTTACGGAATGAAATGAAGCTGGCTCAAACTACCTACAATCAGACGGAGCAACTGGTTCAGGCAGCTATGGCAAGAGTGGAAAAGATAAGGCCTATTTATGCGGTTATCCAGCCGGTAGTAGTTCCACTTAAACCCTCTAAACCCAGGAAGATGACGATTCTTGTGATGTATGTCTTTTTGAGTGGTACAGGAAGTTTGGTCTGGGTATTGTTTGCCAAAAGCTTCCTTAAAGATCTAAAAAAGAGAAGAGTAGCAGATGGTTAGAAATATTGTTCGATTGTTGTCAGAAAAGCAACGCAGGCGTGGTGTATGGGTAGTTTTCTCTGTATTAACACGTGCCATACTCGACTTTGCGGGAATAGCGGCACTGGTGCCAATATTATTAATAGTGGTAAAGCAAGATGGCGGTCGGAGTATGATGCTGGCAGTATGCGGTGCCGTATTACTGTTTGTATTGCTAAAGAACACTTTAGTTATGCTTCTGGCACATGTACAAAGCTGTTATCAGTTGGAAATATATCGGGAGTTTAGTACTCGTATGTTTGCCAATTATTATCATCGAGGGCTACTCTATTTAAAAGGAAAAAGCAGTGTACGGCTTGGGCATGAGGTGAATCATGTATGTTATATGTTCAGTCTATGCGTATTGGCCCCTGCTTTCCGTATAACCGGAGAAGCGGTACTGATATTGTTAATAGTATTGGCACTTATCATCTGAAAACCGTATGCCGGTTGTTTGCTCTGTGGAGCGTTCCTGTTCTTATCGGTATTGTATATCTGTTTAGTTAAGAAACGTCTGCGACGTTATGGTATGGAGGAATTGGAAGCACGTCGCAAGCAGAGCCGTACGGTAGTGGAAGCCTTTCGTGGATATGCAGAACTGGAAATTGCCCAAGCTTTTTATACTTCTCTTGCTTCCTTCAATCAAGGTCTGGATTCTATTATTGGGAACCGTTTGCGTATGGAAGTGTACCAACTTTTTCCATCTTTCCTTTCTGAAGTAGCCATAGTGATCGGACTGGCATTGCTGATTGGTACCGGAAGTGGTGATCTGGGATTGATAAGCGGTGTATTTGCGGTAGCAGCTTTCAGGCTAATTCCTGCAGTGAGATCCGTATTGAATAGTTGGGTAACGCTTCAAAATGCTTCGCATACCATAACGGTGGTGGAAGAGGGTATTACTGTCATAAGTGACGGATTACCCAAAAACTTATCAAATGAACCTTTTTTAGAATTTACCCATACCCTTGAATTGCGTGGGCTGGAATTCGCATTTCCTGATGGACATACACTTTTCAGCGGTTTAGACCTGGTTGTCAGTCGTGGTGAACGTATCGGTGTACGCGGAGCAAGCGGTTCGGGGAAATCAACCCTCTTTAACCTGATGCTCGGGTTCTTCCCACCTACATCCGGTGAGATACTTATAGATGGCAGGAAGCTGACTTCTACTAACCGAAGTGAGTGGCATAAACTGGTGGGATATGTACCGCAGGAAATATTTATCATAGAAGGGACGCTTGCGGATAATATAGCACTTGGGCAATCGCAAGTTGACCTTACAAAGGTGATTCAGGTTCTGGAACAAGTGCAACTGAAGGAATGGGCAGATGAATTGCCACAAGGATTGGATACACCATTAGGCGAATACGGCAGTCGATTGTCTGGCGGTCAGAAACAACGGATTGGCATTGCAAGGGCACTTTACAAGGAAGCAGAAGTACTGTTTTTTGATGAAGCCACTTCCGCTCTGGATAACAAGACGGAACAGGAAATTAATCATGCTCTGGAAACACTTTCTTTGCGGCACCGTGAACTGACATTGATTGTCATAGCCCACCGTGAAAGTTCGTTGGCTTTCTGCGACCGGATATTCGATCTGGATACATGCGATATAGTATATAACAATAAGGAATAAAAGAAATGGAACAGGATTATTTAATAGCCGGACATCGTATCCGGGTGGAAGGTGAGAGGCTAGTACAGGCGGTAGATGCATTAACAGGCTTTACCCTCTTTAAAGTAATGGCAGATGGCGAGCCTATATGTCACTTTGTAGAGTCTATCACGAAAGCACCTTTATTTGAAACAGTGTTATATACGAATGAGATTGATGGTATTGTCAGCCATTTTGGCCAGTATAATAATGGCTTTCTCTTCGTAATGCTGCCTCCTGAGGGTGAAGCACTTGAGCTTTGGCTGGATAAAAACAAGCAAGTGGCCAGCTTCAAGGGTAATTATAATCTCCGCCTGCTTCGGTTTGCATGCTGGATTGCTTATGGAGTGGCAACAGCACCTTTTAAAACGGTAGCAATCCATACCAGTACTATTGTATGCCAGAGTAAGGCGATTCTCTTTTTGGGAGAGAGTGGTACGGGTAAGAGTACTCACACCCGTTTGTGGCGCGAAAACATACAAGGCTCTGTTCTGCTGAATGATGACAGTCCTATTCTTCGCATCATAGACGGAGAACCATGGATATATGGTAGTCCATGGAGTGGAAAAACACCTTGCTACAAGAATGAAAGTTATCCGTTAGCGGCTTGTGTACGATTGTCGCAAGCTCCTTACAATCAGATTAAGAGGCTAAGTGTGGCTCAAGGATACGGCGCGTTGCATCCTTCGTGTCCGCCTGACTTTGCTTACAGCGATGAATTGTATGATTACATCAGTGATACTTTGAGTTCCCTGCTTTCTGTGGTACCGGTTTATCATCTGGCTTGTCTACCCGATGCTGATGCTGCGCACCTTTCTCATGATACGATCTTCGGAGTATGTGGTAAATAACGGTATCCGATTGTAACTATTTCAGGGTCTTCGTAGAATTTGCAATCATTTTTATTACCTTTGCTTTGTGCAATATTAAAAGCAGGCAGTTATGAAGGCATTACCTTATGGAATATCGGACTTCCCCCGCATCAGGTGCGAGGATTACTACTATGTGGACAAGAGCCGTTTCATCGAAATGCTGGAACGGCAACCTCCCTACTTATTTTTGATTCGCCCCCGCAGATTCGGTAAGTCACTGTTTCTGGCCATGTTGGAGGCGTACTACAGCATCGACTATGCCGGTAGATTTGAAGAACTGTTTGGAGGACTATATATCGGGCAACATCCGACAAAGCGGCATAACAGCTACATGGTTTTGCGATTCAACTTCTCTGCAATCAGTTCGAAGTTGGAGGATGTGGAGCGTTCGTTCTGCGAGTATTGCTGCATGGTGATGAAGAATTTCATCCTGAAATACGAACACCTGTTGGGCAGTGATATTTGGAAGGTTGTCAATCCTGATGAAACCAATCCGAGACAGATGTTGGCTGCTCTTAAGGAATACGTCAGCCGCACGGACTGCCCGCGCATTTACCTGCTGATTGACGAATATGATAACTTTACCAATACCATCCTTTCTTCTTATGGGCAGGAGCGTTACCGGGAAAAGACACATGGTGAGGGTTTTATCCGTGGTTTCTTCAATAATATTAAAGATTCCACTTCCAATGCCGGTGCCGCCGTAGAGCGTCTTTTCATTACGGGAGTGAGTCCCATTACAATGGATGATGTGACGAGCGGTTTCAATATCGGCACGAATATCAGCATGTTGCCGCAATTTAATGACATCATCGGTTTCAGCGAAGATGAAGTACGGGAGATGATTACCTATTACAAAGGTGAAAACGCACTTCCGGCAGATGTTACGGTGGACGAGTTGGTGGAACTGATGAAGCCGTGGTATGATAATTACTGCTTCTCGGAAGATAGTTTGGAAGAGCGCATGTTCAATTCGGATATGACACTCTACTTTCTTAACAATTACCTGCAACTGGGCAAAGTACCCAAAATGATGGTTGACAACAATATCCGTACGGATTACAGTAAGCTCCGTCATCTGATACAGATAGACAAGGCATTCGGTGTGAACGCTTCTGTCATCCAGCAGATTGTAGCTGAAGGTAGTATCACAGTACAGATTGCCACTTCCTTTCCGGCTGAAAAGATGACTGATACGGAGAACTTCAAAAGCTTGCTGTTCTATTTCGGAATGCTATCCATACAAGGTGTTTACCGTGGGACTCCTGTACTTGGAATCCCCAACTTGACTGTGCGTGAACAACTTTATACTTACCTGGTGGAAGCCTATAGTAAAGCATCTATTTTTAATGTAGACATTAGCCATTTTTCTTCTTTGGTCATGGAGATGGCTTATGACGGCAAATGGGAGTCCGTTTTTCGCTTCTTCGCCCGCGAACTGGAACGTCAAAGCGCCATCCGTGAGTTCATAGATGGAGAGGCCCATGTCAAAGGCTTTCTGTTGGCTTATTTAGGACTGACGCAGGGATATGTTCTTTTTCCCGAACACGAATCTTCCAAAGGTTATGCCGATTTCTATATGATGCCGGATCTACTGCACCAGCCGGATATTGCCTATAGCTATATTGTAGAGGTGAAATACGCCAAGCGTGATGCTTCGGAGGAAGACATTGCTTCCTTGAAGAAGGAAGCGGCTGAACAGCTGGTGCGTTATGCAGCGGACGAAAAGGTGCTTCGCACCAAAGGTGGAACGAAACTGGAACTCATCACGCTGGTGTTCAAGGGCTGGGAACTGATTATTGCAGAAAAATTGTGATATTGTTATTGAGTCATCATTCCATAAGGGAGCGGGTATAGAATTCGCTCCTTTTTTTGCTTAATACATTTAGGGTTTCTCAGGACATGTGTCAGCTAGAAAACATGAGATTATTTAGCGGTTGATTGTAAGCTTCTTTTTTGTTGCTGGTGTCTGATAATGGTGCTATTTCTGTGCTTGCCAGTGGACTTTTCTCTATTTAATAAAACAGCTATTGATTGTAAATCAATGAATTAAATTAGTCATTCCTTATGCAGTATAGTGTCATAAAGGAGTGTCAATATGCATAAATAGATAAAATTTGCAATTTATCATTAGTACTATAAGTGATTGCGTATCAGGTTTATCGTTTATTTTTCCCTTCCATTGGAAAATTCTTTTCTTCTTACTTTTCTCTTTTTACTTTTTCGGTAATATGCAGATATTCAGCTAAATGCACTCGAAGTGTATTTAGGAAATTTGTTTCTTACTTTGCAGGCTGAAAGGAGCTTTTACTGAGCTTTTTTATAGAAATATTTGCAGGATTGTAAGAACGGTCTTGATTCTTTTAATAGTAAAAGAGGTGCATTACTAGTTAATAATGAAGATACATTTTAATATTACTAACAATTTAAATTTTATGATTATGAAAGTAGAAAAGGAAATGAAGTATGAAGCTCCGGAAGTGGAAGTTCTGGAGGTGGTTGTAGAATTGGGATTCGCTGCAAGTGTTCCTGCTGGTGGTACTACGGATGAGCCTATGTAGCCAAGCTTAAGATTAGAATAGTAAATTAATAAACTAAAAAGATTCAAAAAGATGAAAACAAAATTCTTGTTTACGATGTGCGCTGCTACTTTATTCGTTGCTTGTACCAATGAAGAGTTTATTAGTGCACCGGAAAATAACTTTGCGGATAGAGCGAAGGTAAACGTGATGTTGGGAGCTGATATGGGAGAATACACTATTGGTGATGCTTCTACTAGAACTGTTTGGGAAAGTGGAAAATACAAATGGGAAGCCTCTGATGTATTAGGGGCATGTATGGTTGATGCGAAAATAGAAGGCACTCCGGAATACAATAATATTGTTACTAATTACCCTTTCACTCCAGTGGAAACAATTACCACTCCCGTAGAGTCTGCTAACTTCAAGACAAATACTGCTGTATATGAGGGCACTTATGTTTTCTATCATGGATATCAAACAGATATGACCAAGGGGAGAAAGATTACTGTCAACTTTCCTGTCTCACAAGAACTCAATGCAGAAAAACCTTATGCACACTTAACTGCTAATAACTTCTTTGTGTCTCCACTCATTAAGATTAAAGGAGGTATTGCTTACGAAGCCAATAATACAATTCCTGTACAATTTACTTCTTTGTATTCAGATTTTGCTCCAACATTAAAAAACACCAGTAGTGAAGAAGTTAAGGTTTCTAAGATTGAGGTTTATTCTGCAGCTGGATTTAAACTGGGTGGGGATATTAATACCGTAACAAGTATATTTGGTAATGTTGTTGTATCTGATAATGCGGACCTAAAAAATGTAATTGGAGAGAAAGTCGAAACCATGAGAAGTGCTGATATTGATCTCTATGAAACTGCCATAACGGCAACTAACAATATGGTGTCAATTACATTGCCTGATATGGTTATCGCTGCCGGTGCATCTCAAGAAATTCGTATGTTGTTCCCCGCAGGCTCATACAACCAAAATGATTTGACAATGAAAGTTTATACCAACCAAGGGGTATTTGAAACAAAGGCAAATCCTGGGAATTCTGCTGTTAAATTCAATAGAGATGTGTTCAAAACCAATACTTATGAAATGAGTACATTTGAATATCCTGCAGAATTCAAGATTTTCAGCAAGAAAGATTGGGAATACGCAGTGAAATTTATCCAAGGCAATGCATATTACACAAACCATGCTGCTACATTTGCTTTACAAGCAGACGTCACGTTAACCGAAACAACCGATATTCCTGCATTCTCTATTTATGTGGATGCCAATAGCCACAAGTTAATCCTTGAGAAAGAAGATGCTGAATTTAAATTAGCTCAAGATTCATATGTCGGAGCATTGGAAGTTGCAGCAGGAACGACATTGAACCTGGATGGAAAATCATTTATTGAGAGTTTGACTAATGAGGGTACGGTAACCGTTTCGGGAATGGTAAGTAGCAAAGCAAGCGTTTCCGACTATGCTACTTGGAAAGGTACACCTAAAAACTACGGTATCTCTACACTTGTCAACAATGGTGTAATAGTGGTTAATGGTAAATTAGAATTAGGAGAAGTTATTCCAGATCTTGCTGCCAAATCCGAAATTATAAATAATGGTACTTTGGCTATCGTGAATAATGTAACTAATAGTGGTAAGATAACCAATAATAATCTGCTGACTGTTGCGGATAGTAAAGCACTTGAGAATGTTAAAGATATCGTTTTAGGGGAGAACTGTAAAGTTCAGTGTTTAGGCATCGCTGCATCATCAATCATCACTAATAATAATGCAGCAGCCATAATCACTTTAGCAGCTGTAAAGGATGTATTTGTAGATAATGCAGGTCATGCTACTACTACGGCTTTGATTACTAACACTCAGGGTGTTACCAGTGTAGCCATCACTGCAGCTTCTAGCTTGGATGCATTAAAAGATATCAACGAAGTAAACAGTGCTACTATCAGTGGAAGCTGGAATAAAGCTGCAATAGATAAAGTAGACGCAGCTACCACCATCACAAACCTGATTATGGAAGATGCTACTATTGACTTGAATGGTGTTGCTGCTGGTTTTACAAATATTACAAATATTATTGTAAATGGTACTAGTGCCATCAACAACTCATCTGTTACAGCACAACAACTGGCAACAGCTACTGTCAATCTTACTATTGCTGAAGAAGCTACATTGTCTGTTGCTAAAAATGTTAAGTTCGGAAAAATAGATGCTATAACAGTTGCTACGATAAGCGTCTTGGGTAAGCTGGTGAATTCCGGCACTATTTTAGGAGATGTTACTGTAGGAGCCTCTGACAATACTTCCGCTACCATTACTAACAATAAAGATGCAATATTGACAGCAGGTAATGCAATAAGTGGCACTAATGTAACAATGACTTCAATAGACAACTATGGTAAGATTCTAAATGAAGGCAAACTATACGCCACAAAAGTTGATAATAAGGTTGTTGGGGTTTCAGTATTCCAAGGTAATATAACCGCTGTTACAGCTACAGTTGCAGAAGCTGGATTTTAAGTCTATCTTTTTATCCAATCTTAATATAGAAAAGACGGAGGGGCATTGCTTCTCCGTTTTTTCTTCTCAATATTTCAGTCTCTAAGTGTCTGCAAAAAAAAGAATTGTTGATACGAATAAATACAAGAATCTCTTTTTTAATATTCATTGTCTATGCAAATGAATCGTAACATTTCAAACGATGAAAACAAAATACTGCGTTCCGGAAAAGCGGAAATGGATTGGCGGATATTGTACAGAAAAGTGTGGATATCCAGAAAATTGTTTCTGATGACTTGTGGCATTGGAGCCGTTATCGGGATAATTATAGGTATTAGTATCCCAAAGGAATATACAGCTAAGATTCTTATAGCTCCAGAAAATGCCCGTAAAAGTTCGTCTTTGGGTATAAATGCACTGGTTGCCATGACGGATGTCAATGTAAACTCTTCTACTGCTGATAGGGATGCCATATATCCATCCCTATATCCTATCATTGTTAATTCTACCCCATTTCTTATTCGGCTTTTTGAGGTAAAAGTACACGAACAAAAAGATACTGCTGCAATAACTCTTGCCCAATATGTAAAGGAACGGCAGAAAACACCGTGGTGGAATGCTGTTGCTTCAGCACCGTTCAGATTAATGAACCGACTCCTGTCTTTATTCAGGAGCGCACCGAAAGAGGAAGGAAAAAAGAAAAATACAAAAACAGATATCTTCCGATTGACTCGTGAAGAGATAGGTATAGCCGGTGCTATTGCTTCCAGAATAGCTGTCGAGATAGACCAAAAAAAAGAGTGGTGACCATATCTGTCACCATGCAGAATCCGCTGGTTGCTGCCACTGTAGTAGATACAGTGCAAGCATGCCTGCAAGAGTATGTCACAGAATACAGAACAAGCAAGGCACGTAGGATTTTGAACTATACTGAACAACTTCGTAATGAAGCGCAAACAAAATATCATGAAGCGCAAATTCAATATGCTAACTATGCAGATGTCAACCAAAAGTTAGTGATACAGACTTCTCGCGCAGAATTGATCCGATTACAGAATGAAATGAATCTGGCTCATTCCACTTACAATCAAATGGAACAGCAAGTCCTCGTTGCCAAAGCTAAAGTGGAAAAAGTTACTCCTATAAATGCCATCATTCAACCAGCACAGGTTCCTCTTAACTCCTCAAAACCCAATAAAGTGCTGATTTTTATAGGATGTATTCTTTTATTTGGTGGAGGAAGTGTCGCATGGATTCTATTCGTAAAGGATTTCATGAGAAACATGAAAAAGGATAGTTTGTATACGGATGAAAGCCAATGATTAAAGAAATAATTCAATTGCTACCTGAAAGGCAACGCAAACGAAGCATTTGGGTGGCTTTTTCGGTATTGCTGCGTGCTATCCTTGATTTTGCCGGAGTAGCGGCACTGATACCTATATTGCTGGTAGTGGTAAAGCAGGATGGCGGACGGGGAAGGATGCTGACGTTGTGTGGTGCCGTATTGCTATTTGTTTTATTGAAGAATGCTTTGGTTACGCTCCTGGCACGTGTACAAAGCAGTTATCAACTGGAAATCCATCGTGAATTCAGTCGCCGGATGTTTGCCAATTACTATCATCGCGGACTGCTTTTCCTGAAAAGGAAGAGTAGCGTACAACTGGGACACGAGGTAAACTATGTTTGTTATACATTCAGTTTGTGTGTGCTGGCTCCGGTCTTTCGTATGGCGGGAGAAGCAGTGCTGGTACTGTTGATGGTATCGGCTCTTGTCGTCTGGGAACCGCTTGCCGGATTTTTACTTTGTGCTTCCTTTTTTCCTCTGGCCGCTCTGTATGTGGGTTTGGTACGGAAGCGTCTGCGCCGTTACGGCATGGAGGAATTGGAAGCACGCCGCAAGCAGAGCCGCACAGTGGTGGAGGCTTTCCGGGGATATGCGGAATTGGAAATTGCACAAGCCTTTCATACTTCGCTTACTTCTTTTGACCAAGGTCTGGAATTTATTGTCCGTAACCGTCTGCGCACAGAAGTGTACCAACTTTTTCCGTCCTTCCTCTCGGAAGTGGCGGTGGTAGTGGGACTGGCATTGCTGATTGGTACGGGAAGCGGTGACCTGGGATTGGTGAGCGGTGTATTTGCAGTAGCTGCTTTCAGACTGATTCCTGCCGTAAGAAACCTATTGAACAGTTGGGTGACACTTCAGAACGCTTCGCATACCATAGCGGTGGTGGAAGAAGGCATCAACAATGAACCACAGCAAGATGTGCAAGGCTGTCGGCGGCAGGAAGAGGGTGCATCGGAAGGTACATCGTTTACATTTAAGTATACACTTGAATTACGCGGACTCGGTTTCGCTTTCCCCGACGGAGACATGTTGTTCAATGGTTTGAATCTAAATATTAGTTGCGGTGAACGTGTCGGAATACGGGGAGCAAGTGGAACTGGCAAATCAACCCTCTTTAACCTGATGCTCGGCTTCTTCCCACCGACTTCCGGCGAGATACTTATAGATGGCAGGAAACTGACTCCTACTAACCGAAGTGAGTGGCATAAACTGGTGGGGTACGTACCGCAGGAAATATTTATCATAGAAGGTACACTCGCTGATAACATTGCACTGGGGCAATCGCAAATTGACCTTACAAAGGTGATGCAGGTTCTGGAACAAGTGCAACTGAAGGAATGGGCAGATGAATTACCACAAGGATTGGAGACCCCGTTGGGTGAATATGGCAGCCGATTGTCCGGTGGTCAGAAACAAAGAATTGGTATTGCACGGGCACTTTACAAGGAAGCTGAAGTCTTGTTCTTTGATGAAGCTACTTCCGCTTTGGATAACAAGACGGAACAGGAAATTAATCATGCTCTGGAAGCACTCTCCTTGCGGCACCGTGAACTGACATTGGTTGTCATAGCCCACCGCGAAAGTTCGCTGGCTTTCTGCGACCGGATATTCGATCTGGATACATGTGATATAGTATATAACAATAAGGAATAAAAGAAATGGAACAGGATTATTTAATAGCCGGACATCGTATCCGGGTGGAAGGGGATAGATTAGTACAAGAGATAGAAGCATTACCCGGCTTTTCGGTCTTTAAAACTAAATCCGGTAGCGAACCGCTTTGCCGGTTTATAGCAACTCACAATCAAGCGCCGGCGTTTGAACAAGTGTACTATCGTAGTGAAATAGACGGCATTGTCAGCCGTTTTGGACGCTATACCGACGGGTATGTTTTTGATATGACCTTCCCGGATGCTGAACCATTGAGTATGTGGATGATACAAGATGCCCGTATTGCTTATTTTACGGGCAACTTTGCTCCTATATTACTACGCTTTGCCTGCTGGATTGCGTATGGAGTGGCTGCTACTCCTCTCGGAACAGTGGCTATTCATACCAGTACCATTTGCTGTCAAGGTAAAGCTGTGTTCTTTCTGGGAGAGAGTGGTACAGGAAAAAGTACGCACACCCGTTTGTGGCGCGAAAACATAGATGGGGCTGTTCTGCTGAATGATGACAGTCCTATTCTTCGCATCGTAGACGGGAAACCATGGGTCTATGGTAGCCCATGGAGTGGAAAAACACCTTGTTACAAGAATGAGAGTTATCCGTTAGCAGCCTGTGTACGATTGTCGCAAGCTCCATTTAATAAAATAGAACGGCTAAATATAGCTCAGGGCTATGGAGCTTTACACCCTTCATGCCCTCCTTGTTTTGCCTATGATGATGCATTGTATGACTCTATCAGTGGGACTTTGAGTAAACTACTTTCAACCGTACCGGTTTATCATTTGTCTTGTCTTCCTGATGCGGCGGCGGCTCGTCTTTCTTGTGAAACGGTCTTGTTCTTCCGAGAGTGAATTACCTGCCTGGTACTGCTCTTTCTATCAATGGGAAGGCAGTATATGGTTCATCGTTATATCGGTCGTGAAGGAAATGAATACCTGATATTGGGGAATGAAAATATATTCCGAATGATTGTTGCTTACCTTCAGAACGACACGAATAGTATAGATAGTGTACCACCTTATTTCTTTGTACCACCTTTTGGGGTGGTACAAACTATAGCTACATGCCAATGGCCCTTTTTACCACCTACACGTATTATATATTCCTTATTCTGCAATGTCTTAATTTGCTTTTGAACAGCAGATTTATTGATATTCAATGCTTCGGCAATTTCACGAACTGTAATATCAGGTGAATTTGTCATTAAATTCAGAAGCTTAATTGTATTCTCACTTCTGAAGGTTACAAATGCTCCATTATACCACCATACACTTTCTGCTTTTTCACTGATAAACTTTATATTATTAGTTATTTCATCAATAACAAGTTTCTCGATATACTCGGTGAATGGCTTGATCTGAGCAAGGGATGCATGTGCTCCATCTGTGGGTATGGAGCCCACAGAATGGTCACACTTATTGAGCGTTTTCAAATAAATATCCTTGGTCTTGCTTCGAACAACAATCATCGGATAGTTATGCCTTAAAAAGATATAGTTAACCATCAACCGGGCGATGCGACCATTACCATCTTCAAATGGGTGAATGTGGATATAACGATAGTGAAAAACGGCTGCCAATTCAACGGGAGATAACTTATTTTGATTTTCTGCTTCATTATACCATTGAATTAAATCACTCATTAAAATCGGAGTTTCTTCAGGTGAGGCATATTCAAACCGTTCTCCTGTTACAGTTATAACAGAATTAGGACGAGTTTTATATTGTCCGGCATGAACTGTGTATGATGTCGTACTACCATCAGACATCTGACGATAGACTGTATAGTCTTCCCGCAAAAGCGTGCGGTGGAGTTGGCGAATAAAGGTTTCCGTCAGTGGATATTCTTTTTCTAAAGCCTCTGTTTGCATCATTTTTAGACCGACATTGTGGGCTTTCATTTCCTCCAAGTCCTTCATATTGGCCTCATCTACTACCTTACCGAACATTAATAACATTTCTGTTTGGCCATAAGTAAGGGTGTTACCTTCGATGTGATTGGAATTATAATTAAATTCCAGCATGAATTTTTGGTTCAATCGCATTTGGTCTTCCTCCTTCAATGGCTGAAGAGAAATCCATTCGTTATATAACTCTTCTAATCTGCTCATAGCTTTATAATTAGAATACAAAAGTACTAATTTCTATTGAGCTATTAATAATTTAAATTATAGAATGTGGTATCTGAAGTGTTCGGAATAGCAAAATGAGGACATATAATAAAGTTGTTTATCGGTGGGTTGAAGTATTATATAAATAGGGACATAGATATAATGGAGGTTATTCTTCGGAAAGCTATTTAGCTATAAATTTATTTCTTGTCTCTGGTGTCTGAGAATGGTGTCATTTTTATTCTATACGATAAGAATTTTCTGATTCTACAAATCTTTTTTTATTTGAAAATGAAGTGGTTACTATTATATTGTTTATTAAAATAAGGTGCTAAAAAACAGTGTCAATATACATATATTACTTAAACTTACAACTTATAGTTGATTACCTAATTTGTTGTGCATCAAATTTATAGATTATATTCTGCTGCTTTAGATAGATTCTTATTTTCTTGCTTTTTAGTTAGTGTCTTATAGATAATATGCAGATAATCAGCAATATACAATGTGAGCATATTTAGGAAATTTGTTTCTTACTTTGCAGGCTGAAAAGGCGGTTTGCTATACCTATGTATATGAGAAACTATAGGGCTTTTCAGAGATGAATTCAATCATAGAATGATAAGAATAACATATTGATATTATTAACAATTAAATTTTGTAGTTATGAAAGTAGAAAAGGAAATGAAGTATGAAGCTCCGGAAATAGAAGTTCTGGAAGTTGTTGTGGAAAAAGGATTTGAGGGCAGCGGCTCTTCGGCTGGTGGTGTAGGTGAGGGAGACGGTGAGGACTGGTAACTTACAAAGCCATAGAGCAAAAAATGAAAGAAAGTATAACTATTAATTAAAATTGAAATGAGAACGAAACATTATTTAGCTGCGTTATGTATACCGATGGCATTCGCAGCTTGTTCTAACGAAGATTTTGTCAACGAAGTTCCCTCTTTGGAAGCCCGTGGCACGATCGATGTAACTCTTAACGTAAAGAAACCGACTGTCTGGACAGCAGACACTAGACTGGGTATTAATGAAAACTATAAATTCGTTTGGGAGAAAGACGTGGATATGATTGGTGCTGCTGTGGCTGATGGTACTACTTTGGGTACTATTAATACTGATCATAAAGTGCCATCTAATTATGCGTTTTCAGCACTAACTTCAGCAGAAACTTCAAGCTTCAATGGTAAATCACCCATTTCTCAGGGACATTATCTGTTCTATTATGGATATACTGACATCCTTGATCGTGGATATTTGGATTTAAGCGTACCTGCTCAGACTTATAAAGTAGAAGACACAAAGACTGCCATTCAGCAAGCTGTCAGTCGGATGAAAATGATTGCTCCAATCGTTAATCTCGCAAGTGGGGTAGGTCTCGTAGATGCTCAGACTTATAACTTGAATCTAAGCTTCGTTAATCTCTATACTTTGGTTAGAGTAACTGTCAACTCTGAAAATTTCCCTGATGGGGTGACTCCTAAGTTGGAAAAAATTACATTGAATACCAAAACTGGATCTGCTGCAGGTTTTGTAAAGAAAGCACATGCTAACTTGGATGTGATTGCAGGATCTGGTAAAGTGAACGTAGTAACTCCTGGAGCAGACGGATTGCTTGTGGAAGATGATATGACCGCAGCCAAAGAAGAAGTAAATGATTTGATTCTTAATGCTAGCAATACTCTAATTTCTACCATTTATGATCAAACAGGCGTTTCTGCTGAAGAGAAAAATGGTCCCGTTACTTTGAGTATAGATGGTGACTTATCATTGTCTACCACAGAACCTACCGTTCTTTATCTCTTGGCTCCGAAGGGTACTTATAATGGAGGATTGACATTGACAGTGGAGACTAGTGAAGGTACTTATACGAGAAATATTGATAAACCTAGTAGCAGAGACTTAACTTTAGAAGATAATATTCAGGGTATTGCTGCAGATTTGGACTTCTCGGATGGTAGTGGCAATGTAACTCTTCCTGAAACTTTCCCTATCGCTTCTGCTGATGATTGGGCGCATGCTGTAGATTTTGTGAATAGCCATTCTGTTGCATATATTGGTGAGACTGTTGAATTCGAATTAAATGCTGATATTGAAGTTTCTACTTTACCGGCATTCCCTTTGAATATTACAGGTTCAAAGACCTTGACTCTTACTAATGACTATGTTATGACTGAAAAGAGTGCAGCCAAATTTACTGCAAGTAACATTAAATTAGGCGTGAAAGCTGGTGCTACTTTAACTTTGGATGCTGCTGTTGTATTTGAAAGTATTGTGAATAATGGTACTTTAAATGTAAATGCAGACCAGTTGATAGCTATTGCAAACAATGGTACAATGAATGTAGCCAGTAAGAGTGTAAGCTTGTCTGGAGGCGTTACTAATGGTGACGATGGAGAAGAAATTAAAGGCACTATCAATATTGCAAAAGACAAAGTTTTGACGATTGAAACTGTTGCTTTAAACAATAAAGTCGGCGATATCAATGTTAAGGGCGAATTGGTAGTCAACTATGCTTCTGAAAATGCGGGCACTATCACAAATGACGGTACTATCTCTGGTAGCACAGCTATCACTAATGCTGGCACTATCAAGAATAATGCTGATGGTAAAATTTCTGCTACTGCTGCTATTGTTAATGCACATATTATCGACAATTTTGGTACATTAAGTACAGCAGTAACTAATACTACTGGTAAAGTTATTATAGAGAAAAACAGTAAGAGTGATAATTCGAGTGCTATCACTAACGGTACAGTTGATGTAAAAGATGTGACGACATTTGCTGTAACACAAGCTGGAGGTGAGAAATATACATTCTCTTCAGCTGTTGTAACTACATCCGTGAATAACAAAGGAGAGTATGCGGCTGCAGATGCAGCAGGCGTAGGCGTTACAAACATCACACTGAACGGTAATGGATGGAGCTTAGAAAGCGTTGCTGGTGGAGACGATACTAAGATTATTGAAGTTCCTTCGCAATCGACTATTACTGGATTGACATTGAAAGGTGCAACTTTGGATATCAAAGTAGCTTTAACTAAAGATGTCGTAGTAGAAGGTACCTCTTCTATCTCTAATTCTACAGGAAGTTCGCTTGAAATTACTGGAAACTTAACTGTGGCAGAAGGTGCTATTCTGACTATTGGTAAAGATGTTTCATTTAATGATGCAGCAGCTAGTAATGATAAAACTGCTGAAATCTTGGGAACTGTGAATGTAGAAGCTGGTGCAGCAATGTACTTTAATAAAGCAAATGTGGGTTCTGCTACAGTAGAAACTGCAATATTGAATGTTAAGGGTGATACTCAAGACATTCCAACTGCTGGAAAATTCGGAGTTAAGACCCTAGGTGAGTTCTATAACTGGGGTACTGTTTCTTCTTTGAGCGGAAATGCTGCTGCCGGTCAAGTGTCTTTACCTAATAATAAGCCTAGCGGCACTTTCAAAGGTAATGCTACCACTATCAATTTTGTATAAGATTAATTCACTTTCCAAAGTGAAAAAGTAACCTGTTAAAAGGGAGCCGCAGAGCCATAAAAGCCTTGCGGCTCTTTTTGTTAGTTTGCCTTATATACGACATCTTTAATTGTAAAATATGTAATCAATGCCAATAAATAGTGGTACATCAAATAAAGAAAATATGACGCAATATCCTTGGAAGCAGGCATGGACTGCACCGGTAGTAATCCGGAAAGTCTGGACCTTTAGAAAGCAGATATTTAAAGCATGTGGCATTGGTGCTGCTATAGGGATGATTATACTTCTCGGCACTCCTAAGGAATATACAGCAAGTACTCTTATTGTTCCGGAACGTACCCGCAGAAGTTCTTCCTCAGGTATAAGTGCACTGGTTGATATGGCGGATATTGATATAGGGACTTCTTCTACAACTACTGAACGGGATGCTATTTATCCATCCTTATATCCTTCCATTGTCAATTCTACACCATTTCTTATTCAGCTTTTTGATATTAAAGTACATGAGCAGAAAGACAGCACCATAATGCCTCTTTCCCGATATCTGAAAGAACGCCAGAGAAGACCGTGGTGGAGTGTCATTACATCGGCGCCATCTAAGTTGATAGGCTGGACTATTTCTCTGTTCAGTGAGAAGCCAGAAGTGGCAAAGGTAAAATCTAAGATAGATGTTTTCCGCCTGACTCGCGAAGAGGCAGGTATGGCTGGGGCCATTTCTTCCAGAATCAATATCGGAGTAGACAAAAAGAAAAGAACCATAACTATATTTGTTACTATGCAAGACCCGCTAGTTGCAGCTACGGTGGCCGATACCGTGCGAACACGACTGAAGGAATACATAACAGAATATAGGACAAGCAAGGCACGCCGGATGTTGGAATATGCGGAAAAACTTCGCAAGGAAGCACAGACAGAATATTATGAGGCACAGAAAAGATATACCCGGTATGCGGATGTTAACCAAGGGCTGGTGAAATTGACTTCTCGCGCTGAGCGGGCGAAGTTGCGAAATGAAATGGACTTGGCTCAGGCTACCTACAATCAGACGGAACAGCAAGTGCAAATC
>Ga0192239_1089_pt1 | contig 29511 bp, 25 predicted proteins | sample Koala_Koa27_G3_FD_131231 | JGI IMG/M metagenome (GOLD analysis project Ga0192239, IMG submission 131231) | Enriched cells from koala feces incubated with labeled cellulose particles, San Francisco Zoo, California, United States - Koala_Koa2-7_G3 ... | reverse complement strand
CTGATGCCGAGGGTTACATATTGTTGATCCAGAGGGTTATGATAGGCATCCTTAAGTTTATCTCCAGTTTGTGTCAATCCGAAACGGAGATAAAGATCGGCTTTCAGTCCGGCATTAGCACGGGCATTGGCTACTTTACTCTCACTTTCTAGTTTGCGACGTTGCATATTCAGTATGTCCGGACTATTTTGGCGGGCTGTGATTAAAGCGGCATTCAAGTCTATCTGAAGATTGAGTACATGATCGCTGACATCGACTTTAATCAATACATCTTCTTGGATACCGAGGTATGAACGAAGTTCCTGCATGCAGTTTTCTACTTCAATATGGGCATTCATACGGTTAGTTTCTTCTGTCAGTTTATTCAATTCCAGTTGCAACATCTCATTTTCGGTAATAGTACCTATATTATAGCGTCCTTGTGCATAGGTATATAAGGTATCTGCATTGGCATAGTTGGTAGAAGCTATTTCATAGTTACTTTGTGCTGTGGCAAGGGCAAAGAATTTTTGTGTAGCATTAGCGGCTACAAGCTCCAGAGTTTCTACATAAGTCTTTTTGGCTTCCCGATAACGTAATGGTTCGATACGACGGTTCCATTTCAGGCTATTGTATCCGAAAAGCGACTGACTGTAGCCGACATTTATAGGTGATGTCTGCCAGGAAGTAGAGTGATCACTAAACAAGTCAAGACGTTGGGCAGAGGTCTCCACGAACAATGTACCGCCTGTCCATGGAATATTCTGCGTCAAACTTAGGGTCAGGTCGGTACTCAATAGGTTTTGTTCTACAAACTTTACACTACCGTCGCCCATGGTGACTTTGTTAATGGCACGGTTGAGATAAGGATCGGAAGTCAGTTTCAGAGCAGGCAGATAGTTAGTCTTATAATATTTGTAGTTCCAATAAGCCGAGCGGAAGCTATGTTGGGCAGTTTGTGTATCAGGCGATTGTCGGCGAGCACGCTCTATGGTTTGCCCTAAGGTCAATTCCATGGTATGTTCTTGGGCAGTAGCAGTTACCAGACTACCGCAGGCTATCAATGATAAAAGTATATTTTTGTACATAGTATATTCCTTTTAATAATAGATATTCAAATCTTGTGCCAAAAATATAATTAATTGTTATATAGTATATTACTTCAGAGAAAGGGAATCTTACTCTGTGCCATACCGCACAAAAATAGTGCGTATACGCACACACAACACATTGATATATTACTTATCTTTGCCGGCAACTGATGATAGAAAAACAATAGCTTTTATGGAACAATTAGGAAAGATACTGATAGTAGACGATAATGAGGATGTACTTTTCGCCCTTAACCTTTTATTGGAACCTTATGCAGAAAAGATAAAAGTAGCAGTAACCCCTGATCGTATTGAACACTTCATGACGACTTTCCAGCCCGATATAATATTACTGGATATGAATTTCAGTCGCGATGCCATAAGCGGGCAGGAAGGTTTTGAGAGCCTGGAACAAATCTTGCGTATCGATTCTCAGGCAGTTGTTATTTTCATGACAGCATATGCAGATACGGATAAAGCTGTACGGGCAATTAAAGCGGGCGCCACCGATTTTATCCCCAAACCATGGGAGAAAGAAAAACTGCTTGCTACCCTCTCGTCCGGTATCAAGTTGCGTCGTTCCCGATGTGAAGTGAATCTGCTGAAGGAACAGGTGGAAGTTCTTAGTGGTGTGGGCAGTAGCGTAGAAGAATCTATAATTGGTGAATCAGCTGCGATGCAAGAGGTGTTTACGACAATAGAGAAATTACGCGATGCAGATGCTAATATTCTTATTCTTGGTGAGAATGGAACAGGTAAAGATGTAATAGCACGTTTGTTATATCGCTGTTCGCCACGCTATGGCCGCCCCTTTGTAACGATTGACCTTGGAAGTATTCCTGAACAATTATTTGAAAGTGAATTGTTCGGTTACGAAAAGGGAGCATTTACTGATGCCCGAAAGCCGAAAGCCGGACGTATGGAAGTGGCAACGGGAGGCACGCTGTTTCTGGATGAAATCGGTAATCTTTCATTGCCTATGCAGGCCAAGCTACTGACGGCCATTGAAAAACGACAGATCAGCCGTTTAGGCAGTACGCAATCTGTACCTATCGACGTGCGTTTAATTTGTGCCACGAATGCAGATATCCGCCATCTGGTGGAAGAAGGGAATTTTCGGCAAGACTTGCTCTATCGTATCAATACGATTGAACTGCACATCCCTCCATTGCAGGAGCGAGGGAATGATATTATCCTCCTGGCAGACCATTTTCTGCAGCGCTATGCCCGCAAATATCAGAAGGAAATGCGGGGCTTGACGCGTGAAGCAAAAGCGAAATTACTGCGTTATCCCTGGCCGGGAAATGTGCGTGAGTTACAACATACGATGGAGCGTGCCGTAATTCTGGGTGACGGTTCGTTGCTTCGTCCCGACAATTTCCTGTTTCAGGCTTCTTCACCCCGTCCTAAGAAGGAGGAAGAAGTACTCAATCTGGAGCAATTGGAACGGCAGGCTGTAGAAAAGGCTATGCGATTGAGCGAAGGGAATATGACGCGGGCCGCGGAGTATCTGGGAATCACGCGCTTTGCATTGTATCGGAAGATTGAGAAGTTGGGATTATAGTTTAATTAAATGAAGAATGAAAAATGAAGAATTTAGCTGCGCTGTGCAAGCATGCCGCAAGGTAATTCTTCATTCTTCGTTCTTTATTCAAACCATTTATTATGAAGCGGTATTCCTTAATTGTTATCTTGCACATCTGTCTTCTGGCAGTACTTTCTGTAGGCGTCTATGTGTTATTTTGTGCAGACTTGTGGTTTAGTATGCTTATCATATTCTTGTTTCTTTTGGGGACGGGTATACACCTTTATTATATACAGATGAAACAATTGCAGATGATACGTCGCCTGACAGGCAGTTTGCGTTATAATGATATGACACAGGCTTTCCATCCACCTTATAAAAATAAGCTGATGACAGAGATGGCTGTAGAATTATCAGAAACCCTACAGGCTTTTCGTGCCCGTTTACTAGAGGAAGAAGTGAAACACCAGTATTACGAAAGTCTGTTGAATAAAGTGGATACCGCTGTATTAGTGACTGACATGTCCGGACGTATCGAGTGGTTGAATCGTGCTGCTACTGCTCAACTGGGGCAAGATCCACAGTTGCCGTCCGAATTCTTGAATCTTCCCTCAGGTGAAACACAAGTCATGCGTATTCATCGGAATGGGGCTACTTTGGAAATGGCCGTAGCTACTACCCTTTTCGTAGCTCGTGGCATGGAAAGGCGCCTCATTAGTTTGAAGAATATACATTCTGTACTGGAACGAAATGAAATGGAAGCCTGGCAAAAACTAATCCGTGTACTCACCCATGAAATCATGAATTCCATTACGCCTATCATCTCTCTTTCCGAAACATTGAGTGAGCGTGGAGTGCCTGTGGCATTAAAAGACGCAGGAGGCGAAAAAGAATATGCCGTAATGCTGCAAGCCATGCAAACTATTCATCGGCGTAGTAAGGGGTTGTTGGGGTTTGTAGAAAACTATCGTCGTCTTACCCGTCTCCCCGCTCCCGTCTGCGCGAGTGTATCAGTTCGGGAGCTGTTTACTGATTTGCAGAAACTCTTTCCAGACGAAACGATTCATTTTGAACTTCCACCTTCAGAGAAAATATTGAATGTGGATCGTGCCCAGATAGAACAGGTGCTTATTAATCTGCTGAAAAATGCCCGTGAAGCATCCGGCCGTCGCGAAGAACCCAGAATTGAGGTGAAAGCTGCTTTTGCACCCAAAGTGACTTCTTCTCTGACTTCCTGGCGTTGTACGATTACTGTTCGTGACAATGGTGAAGGTATCTTACCCGAAGTACAGGATAAAATATTTGTTCCGTTCTTTACGACGAAAACTGCCGGTTCGGGTATTGGACTCAGCCTTTGCAAGCAAATTATGAATCAGCATGGGGGAAATATTTCTGTTTATTCGGAACCGGGAAAAGGTAGTTGCTTTACTTTACAATTCAGTTAGATGGACATTGCATCTGCAAAAGGTTGTTTTGAGTCTATTAAAAAAATACAAATATTATATAATCGTAAAAATTATGTGTCGATATTTTATTGCTTTTAACAGCTACTAATTTTTCCATTATTTATTTTTGCAGCCACACAAATCGATAACTCATATTTAATTAACCATAAAATTCTATATGATTATGCGAACTAATTATTTGCTGCTATTAACCATTTTATTGGGTTTGATCCCCATGAATTACACACACGCCTCTGATTCTGTACCAAGCGTGTTTCTTTATTCTCCTTACACAAAGATTTCCGTTTCTCCGGGAACGAGTATTGACTACAAAATTGATTTAATCAACAATTCGGATGCACCGGTCAATGCTGATCTGTCCGTAACAGGACTACCCGCAAGTTGGAAGCGCGAGTTAAAATCTGGTGGTTGGAATATTAACAAACTGGCAGTTTTGCCTAATGAAAAGAAAGACTTTAACTTGAAATTGGAAGTCCCGCTAAAGATAAATAAGGGTAGTTATAATTTCATAGTCTCTGCCGGAGATTGCCAACTTCCGCTAACAGTCACTGTAGCCCAGCAAGGTGCTTATCAGACTGAATTTACTACTGACCAGCCCAATATGCAGGGAAATTCTAAATCCACATTCACCTTCAATGCTGTACTGAAAAACCAGACTGCCGATCAGCAGTTATATGCTTTGATGTCCAATGCCCCAGGGGGTGGAATGTTATTTTCAAACCTAACTATAAGCAGGCTACCTCTGCATAAGTGGAAGCAAATGCCAGCCAGAATGTATCGATAGACGTTACCCCGCCAGCCAATGTAGAAGCCGGAAATTATAAAATTTCAGTACGTGCGGTTGCCGGTAATACATCTGCCGATCTGGACTTGGAAGTAGTGGTTACAGGTACTTATCAAATGGAACTGACCACTCCACGAGGGTTGTTGAGTACTGAGATTACTGCCGGAGATGTGAAGCGCTTGGAACTGGTAGTCAGGAATACAGGCTCTTTTTTACTAAAAGATATCCAACTCTCATCCGGTAAACCTACAGATTGGGAAGTTTCTTTTGAACCGGCTAAAATAGAAATGCTGAAAGCCGGAGAAACATCTACTGTTACTGCTGTAATGAAGGCTTCGAAAAAAGCTTTGCCCGGCGATTATGTTGCAACCATGGAAGCCAGAACTCCCGAAGTGAATGCTACCGCACAATTCAGGATTACAGTAAAAACGCCTATGCTTTGGGGGTGGGTAGGAATATTAGTTATCGTTGTAGCCGTGGGAGGTGTCTACTATCTATTCCGAAAATATGGAAGGAGGTGATTATGGGCGAACAAGTGATTGTACTTACCGATTTGACTAAAAAATACGGTAATTTCACTGCTGTTGACCATATTAGCCTGTCAATCTGCAAAGGAGAGATCTTCGGATTATTAGGTCCGAATGGTGCGGGAAAATCCACAACTATCCTAATGATGCTGGGGCTGACGGAGCCAACTTCCGGCAAAGTGGAAATTTGTGGAATAGACTCCACTACAAACCCTATTGAAGTTAAGAAGAAAATAGGTTATCTTCCCGAAGATTTGGGCTTTTATGATGAAATGACAGGATTGGAAAACCTTGTCTATACAGCACTTCTGAATGGTCTTTCAAAGAGGGAGGCTGAGGAGAAAGCAAAGGAACTCATGCACCGGGTAGGGCTTTCCGAACAGGCAAACAAAAAGACCGGAAAGTATTCCCGTGGTATGAGGCAACGCCTGGGATTGGCAGATGTACTGATTAAGAATCCGGAAATCATAATCTTGGATGAACCGACATCGGGTATAGATCCTGCCGGAATTCAGGAATTTATTGAACTGATTAGTAATTTGAGCAGAGTACATTCCCTTACTGTATTGTTTTCATCCCATAACTTGGATCAGGTGCAGAAAGCTTGTGATCGTGTGGGCTTGTTTAATCGCGGAAAATTATTGGCACAGCTTGATCTTAAGGAGATGGAGGGTAAACAGGTGGAACTTATTGATGTCTACAATGATTATGTAAAGGAAGGAGGTGAGATGCATGAACAGAGTTGAGCAGCCTTTCTGGGTTATTGTGAATAAGGAAATCCGGGATCATGTACGTAGCTGGCGTTTTATTATCTTACTTGCCATTATTACACTAACCTGTCTGGGGCTTTGTATACATCACTCACCAGTATGCGCGAGGCTATCAAGTCCGGTGGTGTGGAAGATACTTTTTTCTTTCTGAAATTGTTTACTGTATCGGATGGTACGTTACCTTCTTTCGTTCTATTCATTAACTTTTTAGGACCGTTGCTAGGTATTGCCTTGGGATTTGATGCCATGAATTCGGAACAGAACAAGGGAACATTATGTCGTATATTATCACAACCGATACATCGTGATTGTATCATCAATGCCAAATTTGTTGCTGCATTGATCGTGATTACAATTATGCTGTTTGTATTAGGATTCCTGGTAATGGGCGCCGGATTGATTGCAATTGGTATTCCACCCACGCCGGAAGAATTTGCCCGTATCATTTCTTTTTTGGTCCTCAGTGTTTTCTATGTAGGACTTTGGTTGAATATGGCGATACTGTTTTCACTTTGTTTCCGGCAAACGGCGACTTCAGCCTTGGCTTCTTTGGCAATATGGTTATTTTTTAGCGTCTTCTATACGATGATTGTTAACTGGATTGCCAAAATGTTGATGCCTTCTGATATGATGTCTCCTTATTATGCCATCGGTTATCAGAAAATAGTTTGGGGCATAATGTCGTTGAATCCGTGCGAGTTATTCAATCAGGCAACTTCTGTACTGCTGATGCCGTCTCTCCGAAGTTTGGGGCCGTTAATGATGGAGCAGGTTCAAGGAGCTATACCCAGTCCTCTCCCATTGGGACAGAGTTTACTGGTTATATGGCCACAGTTGACAGGATTGATTGCAGTTACAATACTCTGTTTTGCTCTTTCTTATATTATATTTATGCGTAGAGAAATTCGTTCAAGGTAATTGATTGGTTGGGTTAAGAAGAAATCCCTGACGATACTTTATATTTTAAAGTCGTCAGGGATTCATATGTTGTAGTTTGTATTATTTCTGCCTTACATACTCCAGAGTGTATCCGTAGTTAGAACTCAGCACTAAAGAATCCGGTGTTAACTTATCTATTTTCAGAGTGTCCACACCTTCAATTTCTATTCCATTACCAATGCTTTTTACTGTCAGGTAAAGCTGATCGCCCTGTTGCTCCCACTCTTTGTATACCAGTGTATGCATATTAATGGAAGATGCTTCTCCATTCTCTTCCAGTTTGATGCCTTGTACTTCTCCGGGTTGGCCGTCGATAGGCATTATCCACGATCCTACTACGGTAACGGGGGCTTTAGTGCCACCACATGCAGCAAAAACGACTGCCATGACAGCCATACTAAAGATTTGTTTTTTCATGATGTCTTTTTTATTATAGTGTAACGTTGAAATCAGCCAATTGTTTTTCGGGGCATAAAGTTAGTTGAAAAATATCGTTTTGCCAGCTATTATTTTATGTTTTCTACATTCCTGTTTAATATATATGTTGATGGGGTATATTGATATCTCTGCTACCTATCTGGATATGGTCATCTCCGTACCAACTCCGTACCTGGTCCGTATAAAGGTACCTTTATACGGACCAGGTACGGAGTTGGTACGGAGATGACACGGAGGTGACTATACTTTAATGAGCATTCAATACCTCATCAGAAACTTTTTTTATAAAAAAACTTCAGTTTCCTTTGTTTATTACAAAATAGTTTCTACCTTTGCACTCGCTTTTAAGAAATAAAGCACTCGGGGTGTAGCGCAGTCCGGTTAGCGCACCTGCTTTGGGAGCAGGGGGGTCGTGGGTTCGAATCCCGCTACCCCGACAAAAAGAAAATGCAATCAACTAATTTATAGTTGGTTGCATTTTTCTTTCTCTGCATTCTTAGAATAATACGGATCTTTATGGATCCATGATGGTATAACATTCTGAAATAACAACTTTGAAATACGGTCTTACATCTTTAAATAAAAATCTCTTGTCAACGCAATGTATTCTGGTGTAAATTGATTGCGTTCTACCTCAATACATAAAGTTTCCTCCATACATTTTTGTTCCTGATGTCCGAATGCGATAAGTACTCTCCTGCTAGGCTTGCCAGGTTTGGTAAAAACATGAAGGCGTCGTGAAGGGTATAATTTGTATTTCCAGGCTGTGTCAGTTACTAACTTTTCTGCCTCAGTAGGAATGATGATACATACCCTTCCTTGATCTTCAAGAAGGTGTGCCGAACGCCGGAAAAGTAACTCGTAATTTAGTTCGCAGGTATGACGTGCCATATTACGTTGCTTGTCAGGGCAGTTTAAAGCATCAACAAAATAAGGTGGGTTAGAAACTATCAGATTATATTTATTATCTGTTTGAAACAAACTGAAATCATTACAGATTACTTCTATCCTATTTGCCCATGGAGAACGTGCTATGTTTTCTTCTGCCTGAGCTGCCGCGGCTTCATCTATTTCTATAGCCGTAACTTGTGAACGTGGATTACGTTGGGCTAACATTAAAGCTATCAATCCTGTGCCGGTTCCAATGTCGAGGATTTGTTGAGGGGCTCCGGCTTCTGCCCAAGCACCCAAAAGAACTCCATCTGTACCTACTTTCATAGCACATTTATCATGCCATATAGTAAATTGTTTAAACTGAAAATAAGGATTTGGCATAGTTTATAGTTATTATTTGAGGGCAAAAATAGGCAAAGTCGGGAATATTACGACTAATTTGGCACTGTTTTTGTCTTTTTATAGAAAAGGCGCTTTATATTAATGAAGAATAGATTAACTTTGCAGGCGCTTTGTAAGCCCTGTCAGTGTGACATAAACTTAAAAAGAACAAAATGAAGAAAAGACTTTACCTAAAAGATATGGAGACAAGAGAAGAAGGAAACTCTTTCTCAGTAATTGCTGATTTTGAGGGGAATGAGGAACAATTGATGGATATTGAAGTGAATGAGATACTTCCGATATTGCCTTTACGGAATATGGTTTTATTTCCAGGTGTGTTTATGCCGGTATCTGTCGGGAGAAAGACTTCCATGAAATTGGTGCGTGAGGCGGAAAAGAAGAGTGCATATATCGGAGTAGTCTGTCAGAAAGTAGCTGAAACGGAAATGCCGATGTTGGAAGATTTGCATACCATCGGTACGGTAGGTAAGATTATCCGTATTCTGGAGATGCCTGATCAGACAACAACGATTATCCTGCAAGGCGTCAAACGTATGGAGTTGGAAGAAATTGTAGATACAACTCCGTATTTGAAAGGACGAGTAAGGGCACTGGAAGAAGATATTCCCGATAAAAATGATAAAGAATTCAATGCTTTGGTGGAAGCTTGTAAGGATCTGACTATAAGATATATCAAATCATCTGATATGTTCCCACAGGATTCTGCATTTGCTATCAAGAACATTACTAATCCTATGTTCTTGGTAGATTTTATTTGCACGAATCTTCCATTGAAGAAAGATGAAAAGATTGAGTTGCTACGTATTGACTCATTGCGGGCACGTACTTACCGTTTATTGGAGATACTGAACCGGGAAGTGCAGCTTGCCGAGATTAAGGAGTCTATACAGATGCGTGCACGGGAGGATATTGACCAGCAACAACGTGAATACTTCTTGCAACAGCAGATTAAAACCATTCAGGATGAACTGGGTGGTGGTGGCCAAGAGCAGGAAATTGAAGAGTTGCGCCGCAAAGCACTCACAACTAAATGGAGTGTAGAAGTGAGAGACACCTTTATGAAAGAGGTGGATAAATTGGAGCGTACACATCCGCAATCTCCTGATTACAGTGTGCAGCTTAATTATCTGCAAACAATGTTGAGTTTGCCATGGGGAATATATACTACGGATAATCTCAATCTGATCAATGCCGAAAAGACTTTAAATAAAGATCATTATGGCTTGGAAAAGGTGAAAGAACGTATTCTGGAACACTTGGCTGTATTGAAGTTGAAAGGTGATATGAAGTCGCCTATTATCTGTTTATATGGCCCTCCGGGAGTGGGTAAAACCTCTTTGGGACGTTCTATCGCTGCTGCTTTGAAGCGTAAATATATTCGTATGTCATTGGGTGGTGTGCATGATGAAGCTGAAATACATGGACACCGCAAGACATACATCGGTGCTATGCCGGGACGTATTATCAAGAGTCTGATCAAGGCAGGTTCATCCAATCCGGTGTTTATCTTGGACGAAATTGATAAAGTTAGCTCAGACCGTCAGGGAGACCCCTCTTCTGCCCTGCTCGAAGTACTCGATCCGGAACAGAATACAACATTCCATGATAACTTTCTGGATGTAGATTATGATTTGTCTAAAGTGATGTTCATAGCTACGGCAAACAACCTGAATACTATTCCCGGACCATTGCTCGACCGTATGGAGTTGATTGAGGTAAGTGGTTATATTACTGAGGAGAAGATCGAAATAGCCCGTCGTCATTTGGTTCCGAAAGAACTGGAAGCCAACGGTATGAAGAAGAATGATATCAAGATACCGAAGAATACGCTGGAGGCAATTATCGAGTCGTATACCCGTGAAAGCGGTGTACGCGAACTGGAGAAGAAAATAGGTAAGATACTTCGTAAATCGGCACGCCAGTATGCTACGGATGGTTATTTTGCCAAACAGGAAATCAAGCCGGGAGATTTGTATGAATTCCTCGGAGCACCGGAGTATACCCGTGATAAATATCAGGGCAATGACTACGCAGGTGTAGTCACCGGACTGGCATGGACTGCCGTAGGTGGAGAAATCTTGTTTGTAGAAACCAGTTTAAGTCGTGGAAAAGGCGGACGTCTGACATTGACCGGAAATCTGGGCGACGTCATGAAGGAATCTGCAATGCTGGCTTTGGAATATATCAAGGCACATGCTTCTTTGTTGAATCTGGATGAAGAGATCTTTGATAATTGGAATATTCATGTACATGTACCGGAAGGTGCTATTCCTAAGGATGGGCCTTCAGCCGGTATTACGATGGCTACATCTCTTGCTTCTGCCCTTACCCAACGTAAGGTAAAAGCAAATCTTGCTATGACAGGAGAAATAACACTTCGTGGTAAGGTGCTTCCCGTAGGAGGTATTAAGGAAAAGATTCTGGCTGCCAAACGTGCCGGCATCAAGAACATTATTCTGAGTGAAGAGAATCGTAAGAATATTGACGAAATACAGGAAATCTACCTCAAAGGATTGACTTTCCACTACGTGAAAGATGTGAAAGAGGTATTTGCCATTGCGCTGACCAATGAAAAGGTAGCCGATGCCATTGACCTGTCCGTAAAGAAAGAAAAGACAGAAAAGAAAGCAGAATGACATTCGACTTACAATATACAGACAGTAAAAGTAACGCGCGTGCAGGATTGATAACCACCGATCACGGGCAGATAGCAACACCTATATTTATGCCGGTAGGTACCGTAGGAACGGTGAAAGGTGTGCATGTAACCGAACTGAAAGAAGATATCGAGGCGCAGATCATATTAGGAAATACCTATCATCTGTATCTGCGTCCGGGATTGGATGTATTGGAAAAAGCCGGAGGACTTCATAAGTTCAATGGCTTTGACCGTCCGATGTTGACGGATAGTGGTGGTTTCCAAGTCTTTTCATTGTCGGGTATTCGTAAACTACGGGAAGAAGGTGCAGAATTCCGTTCACATATTGATGGTAGCAAACATATCTTCACTCCCGAAAAGGTAATGGACATCGAACGTACGATTGGTGCAGATATTATGATGGCTTTTGACGAGTGCCCTCCGGGAGATTCGGATTATGCGTATGCCAAAAAGTCATTAGGGCTGACGCACCGTTGGCTGGACCGTTGTATTCAGCGTTTCAATGAGACGGAACCAAAATATGGATACCAACAGTCACTCTTCCCCATTGTTCAAGGATGTGTATATCCTGATCTTCGCAAGGAGTCGGCGGAGTTTATCGCATCGAAGGGGGCGGATGGTAATGCTATCGGTGGTTTGGCGGTAGGTGAACCGGTAGACAAGATGTATGAGATGATTGAGTTGGTGAACGAGATTCTGCCGAAAGATAAACCCCGTTATCTGATGGGTGTAGGTACACCGGTAAATATATTGGAAGGTATAGAGCGTGGTGTAGATATGTTCGACTGCGTGATGCCAACCCGAAACGGACGGAATGGTATGTTGTTTACCAAAGACGGTATTATCAATATGCGCAATAAGAAATGGGAAACGGACTTCTCTCCTATTGAGGCAGACGGAGCTTCTGCTGTAGATACCTTATATAGTAAAGCGTATCTGCGCCATCTGTTCCATGCACAAGAATTGCTGGCTATGCAAATTGCATCTATCCATAATTTGGCTTTTTATCTGTGGCTGGTGGGTGAAGCTCGCAAGCACATCATTGCCGGTGATTTCTCTACATGGAAACCGATGATGGTAAAACGCGTATCTACAAGGTTATGAAAAAACTGAACTGGAAAATAAAAGGTATAAAGTTGCCGGATAACTGGAAGTGGTTGAAGCGGCTCGACTTCTACATTATCAAGAAGTTCCTCGGAACTTATGTGTTTGCCATTGCATTGATTATCTCTATTGCAGTGGTATTCGACTTTAATGAGAAGATGGATAAGTTCATGTCATACGAAGCGCCATGGAAAGCCATTATTTTCGATTATTATCTGAACTTTGTTCCTTACTTTGCCAATCTGTTCAGCCCGCTGTTTGTGTTTATCGCGGTTATCTTTTTTACTTCAAAACTGGCTGAGAACTCGGAGATTATTGCGATGTTTTCTACCGGAATGAGTTTTAAGCGGATGCTTCGACCTTATATGGTATCGGCTGCCATAATTGCAGTAGTAACCTTTTGCTTAGGCTCTTATGTGATACCTAAGGGGAGTGTGACACGTATCAACTTTGAGGATAAGTACTATAAACAACGTAAATCAAATACTGCCCGGAATATTCAGTTGGAAGTGGATTCGGGAGTAATTGCCTATATTGAACGTTTTGAAGATCATAGCAAGACAGGATATCGTTTTTCACTGGATAAGTTTAAAGATAAGCAATTGGTATCTCATCTTACGGCTCGTTCCATCACCTATGATACGGCATCTGTTCATAGGTGGACCATTAAGGATTACATGATACGCGAGATGGACGGTATGAAAGAAAATATTGTTAAGGGGGATCGTATTGACAGTACCCTTTTCATGGAGCCTGCCGATTTTCTTATTATGAAAAATCAACAGGAAATGATGACCAGTCCACAATTAAGTGAATATATTAGCAGACAGCGACAGCGTGGATTTGCCAATATCAAGGAATTTGAGATTGAATACCACAAGCGCATTGCCATGTCGTTTGCATCGTTTATCCTTACGTTGATAGGTGTTTCTCTTTCTTCGAAAAAGACCAAGGGCGGAATGGGATTGCATTTGGGTATAGGTTTGGCATTAAGTTTCTCATACATCCTCTTCCAGACGATTGCCTCCACTTTTGCTGTAAATGGTAATGTACCTCCGGTAATTGCCGTATGGATACCGAATATACTCTATGCTTTCATTGCATTCTACTTATATCAGAAAGCACCGAAATAAGGAATAACCGAATGAATAAAAATAAGAAGCCCCTCCTGCTCCTTGTGTTACCACAAGTGCAGGAGGGGCTTTTTTGTTGTATCCATTTCCTCTTTTGTCTTTGCTTCTTCATAACTTTAACGATGCATTCTCATCGTATGCGTATTTAGAAGCAACCTCACTTTCGTCTTACAGGTTCTTTAAATCTTTCATGGCAATGTGCAGTGAAAGCTTAATTCAAGTAAGCTGAAAGTTCTGCAGCAGAGATGTTTTTGGCTATAATCACACCGTTATCATCCAGTAAATAGTTAGTAAATCCCCGGCCTAAACGGTACTTTTTAAAGATGCCGGACGACTCGCCTTTAGTTTCCACGAAACAGGTGGGCGTAACTATTTGGTCCTTACGAATGGTTTCCTCGAAGATAGATTGATATTCATCGAATGATACGGAAACCATTTCCACATTGTTGTTTTGAGAAGTTGAACGAAGTACATTGCTTAAACTTGCGTTTTGCATCCGGGATTGCCCGTCGTAACTTGCCCAGAAACTGAGTAACACATATTTTCCCTTCATCTTGGACAGATTTTGAGTCGGTTGTTGCTCAGTCGACATAGCTTTGATTTTAAAATCAGGGGCTATGTCACCCACATTTAAACCTCCGGTAGGTTTGTCTTTTTCTACGAAAGAAGTCAAGGAACTAATTAGTAATACAACAAAAATCCATTTTACATGCTTCATGTAAGGCGGTTTTGGTTAATACTGGTTGATTTATAGGTGTTTGTCGGACGATGAAATAACGTCTTAACAAACAAATATACGCTCAACGTTTACTAAGATTATAGAACCATTTGTTCCAAATCGGGGGCAAAGGTACAATATTATTATAGAAAATCAAGTAAACGATTGACTTTTTCATGTTATATAACATGTTTTGCATCTCAGGATATCCCTCAACATGATATATATGATGCATTTGATGAATAGATTATGATGTGTTTTCTCATTAGCATTAGAAATTTTGCTTACTTTTGCATCGTGTTATTCATTAATTTAGATAAACAACTTTTATGCAACCATTGAGTACAGAACTTATACTTATCCGGGTCACGGGCGAAGATCGTCCGGGATTGACTGCATCTGTTACAGAAATTTTAGCTAAATACGACGCTACTATTCTTGACATTGGTCAGGCCGACATCCATAATACACTGTCATTAGGTATCTTATGTAAGACAGAGGAACAACATTCAGGATTCATTATGAAAGAGTTGCTTTTCAAAGCGTCTTCTTTGGGAGTGACGATTCGCTTCTATCCTATTTCAGTAAAGGAATATGAAGATTGGGTGAATATGCAGGGAAAGAACCGCTATATCCTTACTTTGCTGGGGCGTAAATTATCTGCCCGCCAGATTTCTGCCGTTACCCGTATTCTTGCTGAACAGGGGATGAATATCGATGCTATCAAACGTCTGACGGGACGTATCCCATTAGATGAATGTGATTCGCGTACACGTGCCTGCATCGAGTTTTCTGTCCGGGGAACTCCGAAAGACCGTATCACTATGCAGGAACAGTTAATGAAGCTGGCGAGCGAACTGGAAATGGACTTCTCTTTCCAGCTTGATAATATGTATCGCCGGATGCGCCGACTGATCTGTTTCGATATGGACTCGACTCTGATTGAAACGGAAGTAATTGACGAATTGGCTATACGCGCCGGTGTGGGCAATGAGGTGAAAGCCATCACTGAGCGTGCTATGCGTGGTGAGATAGATTTTACTGAAAGTTTCCGTGAGCGTGTAGCTCTGTTGAAAGGTCTGGATGAATCTGTCATGCAGGAAATAGCAGAGAATCTGCCCATTACGGAAGGTGTAGACCGCCTGATGTATGTATTGAAAAAGTATGGTTACAAGATAGCCATCCTTTCCGGTGGTTTCACTTATTTCGGGCAATATCTTCAAAAGAAATATGGTGTTGACTATGTATATGCCAATGAATTGGAAATAGTGGACGGCAAGTTGACCGGCCGTTATCTGGGAGATGTGGTAGACGGTAAGCGAAAAGCTGAATTGTTGCGTCTCATTGCACAGGTAGAGAAGGTAGACATTGCTCAGACCATTGCTGTGGGTGATGGAGCGAATGATCTTCCGATGCTGGGCGTTGCCGGATTGGGCATTGCTTTCCATGCCAAACCGAAAGTGGTTGCCAATGCAAAGCAATCTATTAACACGATTGGTTTGGATGGGGTACTCTATTTCTTAGGCTTCAAAGACTCATATATCGATTTGCCGAAATGAGTTGAACTATTCCGCAAGTATATTTGTTTCATATAGTGACATATATATTTGCGGAACCTCTTAAATTTGAATACTATGAAGAGAATAAGGAACCTATTCTGTCTCTCTTTACTTTTAGTTGCAGTCGGCTTACCTGCTGTCGCACAAACAAAACTCCATGTTACCCTCCCCGATTCGATAACCACTGTTGGATATGCCACCGGACTTCGTAAGAATCTTTCTGGCCTGGTGGAAAGAATTACAGAAAATCAGATGAATAAAGACCAGATTACCAATCCGTTGGATGCCATCCGTGGACGGGTACCGGGATTGACGATTCTGAAAGGTTCGAATGGACCTGCTGCGTTGGATGCTGTCCGCCTGCGTGGCACTACCTCCCTGACTACTGGAAATGACCCATTAATTATTGTAGACGGAGTTTTTGGTGACCTGAGTATGCTTACATCTATTTATCCGGCGGATATTGAAAGCTTTGTTATCCTAAAAGATGCTTCGGAAACTGCACAGTACGGTTCACGCGGAGCATCGGGTGTGATTGAGATTACTACAAAAAAAGGTGTCAGCGGGCGTACAAGCGTTAACTATAATGGAAGTTTCGGCATTGCCTCGAGCTATAAAACAGTGAGGATGCTCAATGGAAATGAATTCCGGGCATTGGCTCAGGAGCGTGGCATCTCTATTTTGGATATGGGAAACAATACAGATTTCCAGAAAGAGATCGAGCAAACGGGATTACAGCATAATCATCATATCGCGTTTTCGGGAGGAACGAATACTTCCAATTATCGTGTTTCACTCGCTCTAATGAATCGTGAAGGAGTGATTGTTAATGAAAAGTTGCAGAACTTCACATCGAATATGAATATGACACAGTATGTATTCGATAATTTTCTTAAATGTGATCTTGGTATGTTTGGTTCCGTACAGAAGGAACGTAATCTGGTGAATCTGCACAAAATATTCTATTCTGCTGCTTCGTATAATCCTACTTTCCCGAATCACAAGAATCCGGAGACCGGTAACTGGGATGGATATGCTTATGCCAGCCAGTTATCACATCCGCTGGCATGGATGGATGTGAAAGACAAGAATGCTACATCGCATATTAGCACGCATGCCCGGTTGACGTTTAATCTGGCCGAAGCATGGAAACTAACTTTTTTCGGTTCCTATACATATAATGTAGTGGAAAATGCGCAGTATTTGCCTGTTGCCGTCTGGGCACAAGGGCAGGCATACAGAGGAGACAAGAAAATGGAATCATTGCTGGGTAACCTGATGCTGTCTTATAAAAAAGAATGGCGGAAACACTTTTTTGATGTTTTAGGACTGGCAGAGATACAGAAAGATAAATATTCCGGATTTTACACTACAGTTACAAATTTCAGTAATGACAAATTAGGCTATAATAATCTTCAGGGAGGTGCCATTCGTCCGTGGGATGGAACTAATTCCTACTACGAAGATCCTCGTTTGGTTTCTTTTATGGGGCGCGTGAATTATACATATGATGACCGCTACATCCTGACGGTGAATGCCCGTGGGGATGCATCTTCCAAGTTTGGCAGTAATCATAAATGGGGATTTTTCCCGGCTGTATCTGTTGCATGGGTAGTTAGTAAAGAGAAGTTTATGGAAAAGCTTTCTTTTATCGATAATCTGAAAATCCGTGCAGGATATGGTTTGGCAGGCAATCAAAATGGCATTGATTCATATACTACGTTGAATCTGATGCGACCTAATGGTATTGCACCGGTAGGTTCTACACCTGTAGTCACAATGGATAAGTTGCGGAATACGAATCCGGATTTGAAGTGGGAAGTGAAACAGACATTCAATGCCGGTATAGAAGTAGCTTTACTGGGTAACCGATTGCTGCTGACTGCCAACTATTATAATTCCAAGACGAAGGATATGCTTTATCTTTATAACGTGAGTGTACCCCCTTTTACTTATAATACTTTGCTGGCAAACATTGGTTCTATGCGTAATTATGGAACAGAGCTATCTATCGGCATTACTCCGCTGAAGACCAAAGACATGGAACTGAATATCAATGCCAATCTGACTTTCCAGCAAAACAAATTACTTTCTCTTGACGGAAACTACCAGGGCGAACATATTTCAGCTACAGAATACAAGAGCCTTGCCGGACTGGATGGTGCAGGATTCCACGGTGGATATAATCATATTGTTTACCAGATTGTGGGTCAGCCTCTGAGTGTATTCTATCTGCCCCATTGTACAGGGCTGGTATCCGATGGAAATGGTGGATATATCTATCAGATTGCCGATCTGAATGGCGGTGGTGTCAGTTTAGAAGATGGTGAAGACCGTTATGTGGCAGGACAGGCTGTGCCAAAGACGATACTTGGTTCTAATATCAGTTTCCGTTATAAAGATTTTGATATATCGCTACAGATAAACGGGGCATTCGGTCATAAAGTGTATAATGGTACTTCGTTGACTTATATGAATATGAACAGCTTCCCCGATTATAACGTCATGAAAAAAGCGCCTGCGCAGAACATTAAAGACCAGACAGCTACGGATTACTGGTTGGAAGATGGTGATTACATTGACTTTGATTATGTTACGTTAGGCTGGAATGTTCCGTTAAAGAATACCCGTTACTTTCAGTCGCTCCGCCTGTCCCTGACTGTTAACAATCTGGCGACAATTTCAGGTTACTCGGGCTTAACGCCTATGATAAACAGTTCGTCTGTAAATGCTACTCTGGGAATAGATGATAAACGCAATTATCCTCTATACCGCATATATACTATCGGACTTAGTGTAAACTTCTAAACCTTAAAGCCATGAAACGTAACTCTATATTTTGTTCGTTTTGTATTTTAGTTGCCCTTTGCTGGGGAATGACTTCGTGCGACGGTTTTCTGAAAGAAAAGTCTCGTGATGCACTGCCTGAAGAGGAAGGTTATAGCAATATCTCTGAACTCTATCTCAATGCAGTGGCATTCCTCTACAATTACATAGGTGGAAATGCTGATAGCCAGGGATTGCAAGGAACCGGCTGTGGTATCTATGACCTGAATACTTTTACCACTGACGAAGCCATTATGCCTACCCGAGGTGGCGACTGGTATGATGGTGGTTTCTGGCAAGGATTATTTCTGCATAAATGGGGTGTAAACAATGATGCAATACAGGCCACCTGGGAATATCTTTATAAGGTAATTATGCTTAGTAACAACTCTCTGGAACATATAGAAACCTATGCTCTAACCCACTCTGATGCGGAACTTCCCGGCTATCGCGCCGAGGTACGTGCTTTTCGTGCAATGTACTATTACTATCTGATGGATCTGTTTGGACGTATACCACTGGTTTTACACTCTAATGCTGCTTCAAAAGATATAGTGTTGAGCGAGCGTAAGAATGTATTCGACTTTGTAGTCAGGGAATTACAAGAGGCCGCTCCACTCCTGCCCGCCCAGTTCAGCAACCGTTCCGGCAATTATTACGGACGTTTGACACGTCCTGTTGCATACTTTTTACTGGCAAAGTTGGCACTGAATGCCGAAATTTACACAGACAATAACTGGACAGATGGTGTTCGTCCTGATGGAAAGAATATCTTTTTCGAAATAGATGGCACTACATTAAATGCCTGGCAGGCTGCAGAAACTTATTGTGATAAGATCACAGCGTTTGGCTATCGCCTCGAGCCGGATTATACAGCTAATTTTGCTGTATACAATGAAAGTTCCGCTGAGAATATCTTTACTGTACCTATGAGCAAAACACTGTACACCAATCAGATGCAATATCTTTTCCGCTCACGCCATTATAATCATGCCAAAGCATTGGGGTTATCCGGTGAAAACGGATCGAGTGCTACCATTGAAGTCCTGCAGACCTTTGGATATGATACCGATCTACAAGACCCTCGTTTTGATTTCTGCTATTATGCAGGTACAGTCTACGATTTGAAAGGTAACGTTGTAAAACTGGATGATGGAACTGTTTTGGTTTACGAGCCGTGGAAAGTAAAGTTAGATATATCCGATGAACCTTACAAAAAGACTGCTGGCGCCCGCATGAAGAAATATGAAATTGATGATAAAGCAATGAAAGATGGTAAGCTGATGGAAAATGATATTGTCTTGTTCCGTTATGCAGATGTGCTATTGATGAAGAGTGAGGCTAAGGTTCGTGACGGACGCGATGGAGATGAAGAACTGAACCAAGTGCGTGCCCGCGTAAGAGCACCGGAACGTGTTGCTACTTTAGAGAATCTTCTTGCTGAACGTCAGTTGGAATTTGCATGGGAAGGTTGGAGACGCCAGGACCTAATTCGTTTCGGACAATTTACCCGTGCTTACAGCAGTCGTCCGCAACTGCCTGACGAGGAAAACGGATATACTACCGTCTTCCCTATTCCAGAGAAAATCAGACAGATGAATCCGGGATGGGAGCAGCATCCGGGCTATTAAAGGAATGGATTGCAAAGTCGCTTCATTCTTTTGTGTTAATCACTTTATTTCCTATCTTTGCGGCTAAATAAAAAGAAACATGAAGTTTTCCGAACTACAACTGAATGACCAGGTGCTTGATGCACTGGAAGCCATGCGCTTCGACGAGTGCACACCTATACAAGAGAAATCCATCCCCGTTATACTTGAAGGCAGAGATTTGATAGCCGTAGCACAGACCGGAACTGGTAAGACAGCCGCTTATCTGCTGCCTGTATTGAATAAACTATCGGAAGGTAACCACCCGGAAGATGCCATCAACTGTATTGTTATGTCGCCTACGCGTGAGTTGGCGCAGCAGATAGACCAGCAGATGGGAGGTTTTTCTTATTTTATGCCTGTCAGTAGTGTAGCTGTTTACGGTGGTAACGACGGAGTACTTTTTGAACAACAGAAAAAAGGGTTGATGTTGGGAGCTGATGTTGTAATTGCTACTCCGGGACGTTTGATTGCTCATCTTAGTTTGGGTTATGTTGATCTTTCGCGTGTCTCCTACTTCATTCTTGATGAAGCCGACCGTATGCTCGATATGGGATTCTATGACGACATTATGCAGATAGTGAAGTACTTGCCCAAGGAACGGCAAACAATCATGTTTTCTGCCACCATGCCTGCCAAGATTCAACAACTTGCTAATACCATCCTCAACAACCCTGCCGAAGTTAAGCTTGCTGTTTCCCGTCCTGCTGAAAAGATCGTGCAGGCAGCGTATGTTTGTTACGAGAATCAGAAATTGGGCATCATTCGCAGCCTTTTTGCGGAGCAGACACCGGAACGCGTAATTATATTCGCTTCATCCAAGTTGAAGGTAAAAGAGGCGACGAAAGCTCTTAAAATGATGAAGTTGAATGTGGGTGAAATGCATTCAGATCTGGAACAGGCTCAACGTGAGGAGGTGATGCATGAATTTAAAGCCGGGCGTGTAAATATCCTTGTTGCCACTGACATTGTGGCACGTGGTATTGATATTGATGATATCCGTCTTGTGATCAACTACGATGTTCCCCATGATAGCGAAGATTACGTTCACCGTATTGGCCGTACAGCACGTGCTAATAATGATGGCGTTGCTTTGACTTTCATCAACGAAAAGGAGCAAAGTAATTTCAAGCAGATAGAAAATTTCCTGGAGAAAGAGATTTATAAAATAGCTGTACCCGAGGAGTTGGGCGAAGCGCCTGAATACAAGCCACGCAGTTATGATGGTAGAGGCAAGAAAAACTTTCGTTCGTCCAAGGGAGGCAGAAATGCGAATAAAGGTGGTAGAAAGAAATAATGGTGAAGTTTTACTACTCCACCATTTTTATATGTAGCTCTTTATCAGCATCAATAGTCAGGTCCACAAGGTGGTAAACGGAGCTTTCCGGAATACGGAGCGTTGCTTCATAGTGATAGCCTTTTCCATTCACTCCCATGAAATCCATATCAGTAAGGATCATCTGGCTGAGTACCTCTTCCGGGAAGACAGTATGGAACATTTTCTTGGTTATATCTTGACCGTACAGTAAATTCTTCCCTTCATAGACACAGATATGTATCACATTGTCGTAGTATACATTGTCGATACCAATTCCTTCATCTGAATAAGTAGTCCTGATAACCTTCATCTTGGAGGGATTAATATAGACGTATCCCCGATAACGTGTCCCTTTATACATTACCACACTATCCTTTTGCACCACTTCGGAGATAGTGGGAATGGCTTCCGCTTCCTGACTGGAGAATGACAGTGTATCTTCCGGGTTTTCTGACTTATGCAGTTTCACGATTTCATCAGAAAGCGAATGGAACCAGAAACTGTATTCTGTCTGCCGGTCTATTTTATAAGCTATAGGGGTATTACCTCGTACATATATTGTGTCGCGAAGTACCTTGAAATAAACTGGAATATTTTGAGGGTCGACATAATAAATCGTATCACCGCTAATACGCATTAACGGCATATCCGTCTCGTCATCTATCCAGATACCTTGCAACATTTCTTTTGCGGTCAGATCTTCCTTGCTGGAAGTCTCTCCACTTTTGACGTTATTGCAAGATGTCAGCATAATAACGAGCACTATAGAAATAGTACCCCACTTCATCATAACTCCCTCCGTTTTAATATTCTTAATGTCCGATGCAATAATAAATAAACCCTTGCTCTTCCATTTCTTTTTTATCATAGATGTTGCGTCCGTCCAGTACTACAGCTCGTTCCATGGTCTTCTTGATAACTGCCCAAGACGGTAACCGGAACTCCTTCCATTCAGTAACCAGCATCAAAGCATCAGCATCAAGTACGGCATCATACATGTCTCTTGCATAGTAAATGCTCTCTCCTATCCGGCGGCGGCATTCGTCCATTGCAGCGGAGTCATAGGCGCGTACTTTACATCCGGCTTTCAGCAATTTATCTATCAGAACCAGTGAAGGGGCCTCACGCATATCATCAGTTTCCGGTTTAAAAGCCAGCCCCCACAAAGCAATTGTTTTACCTTTCAGGTCATTGTTGAAATGCTTGCAAAGCTTATCAAAAAGGATACTTTTTTGCAGTTCGTTTACTTCTTCTACTGCATGCAACACACGCATTTGGTAGCCATTTTGTTCAGCGGTCTTAATGAGTGCTTTCACATCTTTTGGGAAGCAAGAACCTCCATAACCAATACCGGGATAGAGAAACTTACGACCAATGCGGGTATCCGAACCAATACCGCTACGCACCATGTTCACATCCGCACCTACCAGTTCGCAAAGATTAGCTATGTCATTCATAAAACTGATGCGGGTGGCGAGCATTGAATTAGCTGCATATTTAGTCATCTCGGCAGATGGAATATCCATAAATATAACACGGAAATTATTCAGCAAAAACGGCTTATAGAGTTTGCTCATCAGCTTCTTTGCCCGTTCGGACTCTACTCCTACTACTACGCGGTCGGGACTCATAAAGTCATTAATGGCGTTACCTTCTTTTAGAAATTCCGGATTAGAAGCTACATCGAATTGAATGTTAATGCTTCGTTTATCCAATTCTTCCTGAATAGCAGCGCGTACTTTTTTAGCTGTACCAACGGGAACTGTACTTTTGGTAACTACCAATATGTATTTCTGCATATTCCGGCCAATAGTACGGGCGACTTCAAGTACATAACTAAGGTCAGCGCTTCCATCTTCATCAGGAGGAGTACCAACGGCACTGAAAATGACGTCCACTTCATTCAGGCAACTTTCCAGCGAAGTGGTGAAGTGTAGGCGTCCGGCTTTCATATTCCGGTTTACCATTTCTTCCAGACCACTCTCATAAATAGGAATGATCCCTTTCTTCAGTGCTTCGATTTTCTCACTGTTCGTATCTATGCAAATAACGTTGACACCAATTTCTGCAAAACAGGTTCCAGTCACCAGACCGACATATCCTGTACCGACAATAGCTATCTTCATACTCTTTATTCAAAATATACTGCATCCTTAAAAAGAGGAGCAGCTTTATCTTTAGGAGATAATAGTAAATGTTCTTCGGCAACCGGCCAGTCAATGCCTATTGCTTCATCATTGTAGCGGATGGATGCTTCTGCCTGTGGAGCGTACACATTATCCACTTTATACGTAAAAATAGCTTCGTCGCTTAATACCAGAAAACCGTGTGCAAAACCACGGGGAATGAAGAACTGGCGTTGGTTCTCTTCACTGAGTTCCACGCTGACGTATTTGCCGAACGTTGGGGATGTCCGTCGCAGGTCTACTGCCACATCCAGAACTTTTCCTTTAATGACACGTACCAGTTTCGACTGGCAGTATTCTCCTTTTTGATAGTGTAGTCCGCGTAACACGCCGAAAGAGGATTTCGATTCATTGTCCTGAACGAAATGTACATCACCTATGTGCGCTTTAAAATCTTCCTCTTTAAAGGCTTCCATAAAATACCCACGCTCGTCGCGAAACACTTTTGGCTCAATCAACCATACGCCATCAATTTCTGTCTGTATGTAATTCATTTCTTTAGAATATTTTTCGTACTTTCAACTGGCAACCTAAATTGTCGCCATATATCTCTCCGGTATCAAAAGCGATAGAAGCATTGAACTTCCATCCCTTCCATTTACGGGGAGTATAGATAATTGATGCAAAAGTAGAAAAATTTTCTAATATATCGGGTATAGGTTTGAAAGGAGTTCCCCAAGTTTTGTTATATGACAGTTTTGCGAGGTATGTCCATTCACTGCTGATATCTCCGCTCCAACCTAAATGCATGGCTCGTACACGGTTGTATTTGAAGGTCATATCGCCATCTTTGTTGTAAATAGGAGAAGCTATCAACGGATTGGCCATGCTTATCCCCCAATGCACCCAACCGGGATACCAATCATTATTATAGTAGTCATCGGCTCCCCCTGTCTTCTTTACCTCACTGAAGTCCAACCCATGCATCGGACCACTTTGATTGGTAGTTTGATAATACTCCAGAACGAAACCGTTGATAGCTTGCTTGTGATTGGATTTATACTCGACTCCCCACAATCCGTCAAATCCATTGAGCTTACCCATTCCGCTGAAATCATCATAATAGTTTTCCATATAGGCACTAATTGAGAAATCATTGTGACGATAGGTCATCCGGATATGTTCACTGCCCATAAAATTACCTTGATAAGCTATCTGTTCACCCTCCGGGCTGCTGTCATCTCCATGAGTCGGGATAAATACTTTAAAATAATCTTTCCAACTATTGCCCAAATCTCCTGCATCTGTTCCGGCACTTTTGTAACCGCCAAATTGTACATCCAGGCTCATACCTAAATCCAGTTGCCATTTACCTTGTGGTACACCGATGCGGAGAAATCCACTCTTGTGATGGTATTTGATACTCTTGGTATACCAGAAATCTTCTCCAACTTTTTCTTCCTGATATTTATTGTCAGTAAACCATCCGTATGATATTTCTGCTTTCAAGGCAAGGCGCGGCAGTATCTGTACATATTCAGGAAGGCCTATCCATACTTGCGGAATTGGTCTTGCATTTCCTGACCAGAGCAATCCTCCGCTACTTAATTCTTGGTTTAACAAAGGGGAATTAATCTCTTTACTACCAATAAGTAATCCTATCCATTTGTATCGAATATCTGCATATGCCTGTTGCAAAACAAAAGGTAGATGTAAACCCTGTAGCCATTGCCATATCCAGTCCACCTTCCAACCTCCATTGGCGGATTGTATCTGTATAGAAAGCACTACCTCTCAAGTAAGTATTATTGTCGATAGAGGAAAGCCCATGCTGATTACTTACTTGCCATAAAGGAGTATTATCGCCTGTGTGGACAGATGCTCCATATTCAACGAAAGATGAAACATTCTGTTGTTTCAGGCCATTTTGTGCTGTCACCACGGAGGATGCAGAGAAACAAAACAGGATTGTGAGTATGTGGCAGACTTTACGCATAGGCTTATCGGAATATGATTTTCACTGTGCTCAGCATTATTCTTAGGTCTAATAAGAATGGCCAATGCTCAATATACCATATATCATATTCCACTCTTTTCTTCATCTTGTCTAATTTTTCCGTTTCACCGCGCAAGTTGTGTATCTGTGCCCAGCCCGTTATTCCCGGTTTCACCATAAGCCTTTTGTTGTATTCAGGAATAATATTGCAATATTGCTCAGTATGTATCAGCATATAAGGACGTGGACCAACTACGGACATGTCTCCTTTAAGCACATTCCAGAATTGAGGTAATTCATCAAGACTGGTGATACGTAAGAAACGGCCAAGAGGAGTGATATGCGGATCTTCATGAGATGCCTGCTGTATATCAGCTTCACCATTTGGCAATATAGAACGGAATTTATAACAGGTAAATACTTTCCCATGTTGTCCATTCCTTTTTTGTGAAAATATTATTTTACCGGGCATCATTATTTTGATGCAACACCCAATAATGATATAAGCCAGTGGATATATCAGAATCAAAACTATCGATGCAAATATAATATCGAGAGTTCTTTTTATAAATTGGTTACCTTTCCGTTGCAGCGGAAAATTATATAATGGAGACTGTATATTCATTCTTAAAATATAGCGTACTTTGAATTATAGAACGGTAAACTTTTGCCTATATTGTTTTAAACAATTAAAGAATCATAGATTTCCTTAGTCTGTTGGGCAATGTGATGCCAGCTATAAGATGATAGATCATAATTAATCCGTTTGCTCTGAGATATTTCTATCTTTTCCTTTAGGGTGTGAAGCAAATTACTAAAATCGCCATTTCTGAAATAACATTCATCAGGCAGTCCTATTTCTTTGTTGGCAGGAATATCACTTGCCAGTACCGGGCAACCATAGCTCATCGCTTCAAGTAGTGCAATAGGTAGACCTTCGTGGGTGGATGGCAATACAAATACTTTTGCATATGTATATAATTGTGCTAGTTTATCTCCTTTTATAAAACCTGTCAGGCAAATATTTTTCTGTTTCCGGCATACTTCTTTTAACTTTTGGGCATATTCATCTTGAAAGTCGGCATCTCCGGCTATTACTAATTTCATAGAAGGTGAAGAAAGTTGCGTGAAAGCTTCAACCAGTTGGTCTAAGTTTTTTTCTTTCACAAAACGTCCTACAGCCAAAACATATCCATATTCTGTCAAATCTAAACCTTCAAGATATTCTGTACCAATTACACGCGTTGATACATTTACTCCATTGTGTATCAGCATGATGTTTCTTTTTGCTGAATACTGATGATATATTATTTGCCGTATATGTTCTGATATTACAATTATATGATTGGCATAATAGACTCCTGCTCTTTCTCCCATACGTAGTATCCACTTGGCAAAACGCCCCCATTTATCACGGTCATAATCGGGACCATGATGTGTTATCACGACTTTCATACCCAACAAATGCGCGATAGGAGTCATCAGAGCCGGTCCCACAGCATGAATATGAACGATGTCAGCTTTCACTTTGCGAGCATAAATCACAGCTTTAAAAGTATGAACAAAAGCTTCCAGGTGTTTGCTGCGGGGGGTACTGATATCTTTAATAGCAACTTGTTTATAGATTTGTATAGAACGATCCACAGCATAATTGGGACGACGAACGACGATGATCTCGTGTTGTTCATCCGCAATCAAGGGATAGAGTTCCTGACAATGTGTTTCTACCCCACCCTGTATGCTGGGAATACCTCTGGTACCTGTGACAACAATTCTCATTTTTCTTTATTCTCCAAGTTTATGGGATGTCCCAATAACGATTGTATTTTTTGATTTATTACCCATTTCATGGGAATTGCCATGTATTTCTTCATGACAGGGGCAGCAGTACCTACCATCCAGCAATTTTTGGGGCAATTACGCACACAACTTCTGATGTGTCCAGCCTGTTCACTTCTCCATAGTTCTTCAAAGGAAGTCATAGTTCGGATATTTCCCATACTTTCTTTCCAGTATTTGCTTTCCAGTCCGTTACAGGGATAAACATCACCGTATGGATCTACAAAGAAGTTAACCAATCCAGCTTCGCAAGGGAGTAATCGTGGTTGCCCTTTTACATAATTGATTAACCCCCAGTTAAAATATGCACGAAACCAAGATTTGGGATGCTTTTCTTTCAGTTGCCATTCTATCAGTTTACTGAAATTTCCACAAACTTCTGTTTGGTTAGTAATTGTGTTATCTGTTTTATGAAAATAATATGAATTATGTAAGGCGGCAGTTGCGAACTCCATTCCCAATGAACGTGACAATCTATATAGAGAAAGCATATCGGCGGAATTAGAATTAGATACCGTAATGCCGAAACCTATATCTTTCACTCCCATTTCTTTAAGACGTAATAAGGTGCGGAGCCCTTTATCAAAACCTCCTTTCCTCCCCCGGAGCTCATCATTTTTTTGAGATAGCCCTTCGATACTAATACGTATTCCTATTTTAGGAAATTTTTCGGCCAAACGAATGATTCGTTCTTCAAACCATCCTGAAGTAGATATAACAACACGGGGAGATTTGCGGAATGCAACTTCTATAATCTCTTCAAGGTCCTCCCGGACAAATGGTTCTCCTCCTGTTATATTAATAAACTTAACTTTAGGAAGTCTTTCCATTTCCATAGGAGTTATCTCCTGGTGCTGATCTGTAGGATTTTGCCATATATTACACATCTGGCACTGCATCGGGCAGCGGTATGTAACGATGATACACATATCAGTAGGCAAACTTATAGCAGATTTCATGTATATATACTATTTATTAATTTATAAAAACATTATTTCTTATTCTACAATCTTAAGCCACTTTTGATAATATTGCTCACTGGAAAAACGTCGTAGTGAAGTGGCAGATAATTCATCTCGATTATTAGAGACAACCGTATCAAACATTTTAGTGATAAGTATCGGCAATTCTTCATCTTGTGCAAAAAGAAGGTTACAGTTATCTGATTCTAATAATTCAGGTATTCCTCCAATATCTCTACCTAATACAGGAGTACCACAGCATAGAGATTCAATTACACTGAGGGGATTATTTTCATACCAAATTGATGGAATAACAGTAAAGCACACTTTTCTTAGCAGATTTATAGTATCTTCCATTGTTAAGTGTCCAAGGAATACAATATTATTTGCAGTATATTTCTTCTTCAATTCTGTCTCTAATGGACCGGTACCTGCAATATATAGTCTATAAGGTAGTCGGGATGCAGCTTTTAAAAGCGAATCAATTCCTTTTTCTCTTGAAAGCCGTCCTATATATGCATAAGCCTTCTCTTGTGCAGGACAAGTTGTAGTTTTTATATATTCTGCTTGTTCTTCCCCTATAAAGTTACTAATAACTTGCAATTTATCTGTCGGACAACCGCCTTGCTGCATTTTCTTTGCCATAAAGTGGCTGGGACAAATAAATGTATCTGTCCATGCAGAAAGTTTATCCTTATTCCAATTTACGGCTTCTCCCCATGCTAATACACTTGCTAAAAGATTATTCTTCATACATTTACGAAGCGCTACATTCTTCTTATTAGTGAGGCACACCTCACATACTTT
>Ga0192239_1086_pt1 | contig 30133 bp, 29 predicted proteins | sample Koala_Koa27_G3_FD_131231 | JGI IMG/M metagenome (GOLD analysis project Ga0192239, IMG submission 131231) | Enriched cells from koala feces incubated with labeled cellulose particles, San Francisco Zoo, California, United States - Koala_Koa2-7_G3 ... | reverse complement strand
AAGTACACTCCCCAACCACCGGTATTGATTCCCTCAGGACTCACCTCCCAGGACACATCAGTGATGTGCATGGGTTCGAACAGTCTCAGACGGAGATAATCCAGTAATTTCATACCCGTCACCTTCTGCACGATGGCGGAAAGAATATACGAACTCATGGAATCATAATCAAAGTGTTCTCCGGGAGTCTTTATTTCTTTCCCCAGATAACCTCTGACCCAGTCTGTACGTCCTTCACGCATCTTCCAATCCGGAGTAACGCCGGAGGTCATGTTCAGCAGATTGCGAACCGTCATAGCGGCAAGATTTGGGGAAATGCTATCGGGAAGTTGATCGGGAAAGAAGGATGCGACCCGGTCTGTCAACCGCAAGCGGTTCTCGGAGATGGCGAGTCCGACGGCGGCACCGACAAAAGTCTTGGAGCAGGAAAACATCGTGTGCCGATACTCCGGAGCGAAGGGTTCGGGATACATCTCCGCGATCACTTTTCCGTGACGCAGCACCATTACACTGTGTATATCGGTCTTCGGCAGGGTCATCAGAGAGTCCATCAAAGCAATGAGCGCTCCGGAAGGGACACCTTCGGCTTCGGGCGTCGAGCGTTCGAACTCACGTATCTGCGCACGGGTCGTTGCAGGTAGCAGTAGGCAGAGTACAAGAAGAAGTAAAACGAGTTTTTTCTTCATTTCTAATATTACATTTATCATTTGTACATTAACTGTGCGCAAAAGTAAAGCATTCAAATAGAGGAGGCAAATCCGCAGCAGATAATTTAGATTACTTTATTCAAACAATAATATTACAGTATTTCCCTTGGATAAAGACAGAAAAATCATCTTATCGGTATAAATGTTACTTTACCCATTCACCGATTCACCACAAAATTACGTATTTGGCACCCCATCCTCTCCCCTCTGGCCACACGCAAGCACAGCGTATGGCGACCAGGCGCAAGTTCCGTCTCCAGCATATACACCCAAGGAATATACAAATTCCCGCTCCAACTCGTAAATGTATCCAGACTCTTGAACGGCACCCCATCCACACTATACTCCAATACACAAGCCTGCGGACCGGCCGCACAGAAGATGCCCACCGCACGCCCCTCGAAAGCGAACGAAAGACTGGCTCCGGCACGATCTGCCACCAGCATCGGAACATTCACAAACCCCTTGCGAGTGTTTCCCTTCACCTCAGGCGTCCAGTCGTCCACCACCCGCCAACCGTTCAACTGCTTCGCCGAACGGATGTCCACAAACGCACCTTTATCATAAGAATAGCGGTCTATCGGTTTCTCCGGCATCTCATGCGCCCGGACCTCCGCCCCGGCCACACGGTCGCCCCACTCAAGATCGAAAAGTCGATTAATGGCTGCCGCATAATACCTATGCCCCGCCAAGCTGGATGAGTCCCTCCGAATTCTTTCCAGTCGAACTCACCGTCGCGCATCCGTTGTGCTACCTCTTCCGCCAGGTTGATGGAAGAAACATAATAACGATTAGCCACAGCCTCATGGCTCATAATCACTTGCGGCTGCACTCCTCTGTCCAGCAACGGAATGAACGGGTCGTAAATAAAATGAAGCATCACAACGTCTATCTCCGGACTGACCGTGCGGGCATGACGAACCACGCCCTCCATACCACGTATCTGCCCGATATAGTCGAAACCGTTCGTATCATCGTTCACCGCCGCCTCAACAAACAACAGATCGGGTACTCCCCGTTGCAACACATCGTTTTCAAAGCGGAAAGCATGGGGAGTAGTTCCCGTAGAAGAAATTCCGGCATCGACGAAGGTAAATTCTGTTTCGGGGAAGCGTTGGCGCAAATCCTCCTGTATCATATTCCGCCACCCACGCATCTCTGTAATGGAGCCGCCCAAGAAAGCGATACAACCCTTTTTCTCTTTCGTAAACTTCAGATAAGAGTTGGCCAGGCTGCCACGCTGGTGAATTACCTGCTTCTTCTGATAATCCGGCTGGTTGCGGACGATAAAATCGACTACCGGCTCCGGGTTGTCCAGACTGTGGGGATGATGATCACAACCGGGTTTCAGAATGATTTCGACATTACCACCCAAAGCACGATAGCGTTCGGCGGCAATCTTCATATGCCGTTCATAAGGCACCGTCTTGTCGCTATCACCACAAACTCCCATCACCGGAATACCTGCGGCAACCAGCGGAGCCAGATTGTCAATCGGGTTTCCCTTGAAGTTCTTTGCTGTCTCTTCTGTCAGCCCCCACTCCGTCAGGAAGCCCTTCCAGAAATCACGTTCCCAATTCTCGGCGAAGTAAAGCATATCGCAAACCGGAGCATCCACATAAATGCAGGCCACCTTATCCGGATTCTTTGCCGCCCAGTTGAATGCAAACAGTCCGCCGCGACTGAAACCCTCCAGCGTCACCTTCGGAGAGAGGCGGTAATATCTACGCATCACCTCATAGAAATCGCTACCCAGACGCTGCGCACGCGGACTTCCGTACAGATGCGTCAAGTCGTAGTACACCACATGGAAACCTTCCTCCAACAAAGCCTTATCTACCGAAGGGAAAGCCCCGAAAAATGCGGGACGCCATATCCAGGGACGCCCCTCAGCCACCTTGCGGGGAGCAACCACAATGGCCCGGCGGGCATTGCAGAGGAAATCGTAACGGTCGAAGTCCTCCCATTGCGACTTCTTGCCTGGAAAAGCCTGTTCGGTGACGATCTCCGGCGCTTCGTTGCCGGTCAGTGTACGATAAAGCTCGCCGGCTATCAGGGCCGCCCCTGTTCGTTGGGGTGGATGCCGTCTGTATAGTAATCGGGATACGGTTTCAGAAGCGCGTAAAGATCTACAACAGGCAAGTGACGCTTCTTTGCAACGCGGTGTATCACGGGGATGATGCCATTCGTTATCACACTGTCGTTGATACCGAAATTCCGTTTCACAGCCGGCACAGGGAGACACAGATATATCTTAGGTTTGGAAGGCAAATCCTGAAGAATATCCAGCATCTCCGTCAGGTCCTTTCCGAAATCCTTTCCGTAACGCCAGTTCCAGGGCTTGCTGTCATTCGTCCCCAACTTAATGGTAACGATGTCCGGCTGAAACGCCAGCAGGTCGCGGAACTTCTGCTCGTGCATGTACGGATGATCTCCCTTATTCAGCATCACGCGGGCGCTGATTCCGAAATTGCGCACATCGTACCCCTCGCCCAAAAGCTGGGAAAGCAATCCCGGATAACTGTTCTGAAACTGATTTTTAATTCCCGAACCGTAAGTGATACTATTGCCCACACAGGCAATCTTTACCGGCTTCTTTTCTTGCGCCACCGCCCACAAGCTGAACAGGCACAGGAAAAGCAAAAGAGTGTTTTTCTTATTCATGGTATCTTTATTTAATTACGTTTCATAGCATTTTTGACGATCGCAAAGATACATTTTTTTAAAAGACAGAACCAAATCCCCTCTGAAATGTTATCCAAGCCTAAACCTAAACCTACAGAAAATGAAAAGATTAATGTTATTTGCAGCCATTGCCCTGTTCATGGCAAGCTGCGTAAAAGACGACGACTGTCCCAAGGCAGTAGTAGACGCCAACGCACTGATCACCCCCAAACTATACGCCACAGTGGAGAACAGTAGCAACACCCAGAGCCCCATGACCGGCATATTGACCGTCGCCCCCTGCCAGCCCAACAGCGCCATTTATTTCGGCAACTACGTGGAAGGTAAACTCACCCCCTTCGACGGATACTACAATGTGAAGAACGGAGACTTCTACCAAGAAGCCAACAACCGCGAAATTTCTCTTCCGTCAGGTCTCTACAACATGGTATACTGGGGAACCCCCAAGTACGAAACACCCATTTACACCAATCCTGCGGTGAGAGATCCCGTCTACATCATCGGTCAGGACATGTCAAAGCAGACATTCAGTATGCTCAAAATGAGTAAGGATACCACCTATTATCCGGTATTCGACATGGTCTATGCCGTAAAAGCCACAAACATCGGCACCGAAAACCTCAGTGCAGCCCTGAAGCGGACAGTAGCCGGGCTGAAAGTGATAGTAAAGGATAGGGATAACGGCATCCTTAGCGCAAGTATCGACAGCATGTATGTACACGTCACCGGAATTTCCACTGCACTGAATTTCTACACCGCACAGCCCGTGCCGACAACAGGAACCGTTGCCTTCCCGCTGATACGTTCAACAGATGGTACCCAAATGAGCAATGCCACCGTCATGCTCTTCCCCTCCATCGGAAAACCCGTCTTCAAACTATTCATCCTGTTAAAGAATGGTACGGTGAAAAGTTTCCAGCAATCTCTGGAAACCCCGATGACCGCCAACACCAAGCTCACGCTCACCCTCACCCTGGGCGACATCTTTTCAGAAGAGTCGTCCGGGAGTTTCACCATTGAAAATTGGAATGAACAGACTCAGACCATCGACCTCCCAAGTCTGGATTGATCCACCGACAGGAAAGACTTCCCCCACCCGGGTAAAGTCTCTTTCCTGTTGCTACAAATAAGAAATATTTTTATGGGAGAATAGAACGGTGTGCCCCATCTTCTCATAGGGCAACGTAAACCAGAAAGTAGAGCCTTTACCTAACTCAGACACCACTCCTATCTCACCTTTGAGTTCCCTCACGATATTCTGTGAAATAGCCAGTCCAAGTCCGGTTCCTTGTTTGAAAGAATCGAGCTTTACAAAACGGTTGAATATATCCGCCACTTTTTCAGGAGGGATACCGGTACCGGTATCTGTCACAAAGAAGCGTATATAACCATCTTTAGGCTCTTCATACCCGAACGTGATACTCCCTGTATTTGTAAACTTCATGGCATTGCTGATGAAATTATTCAGTACCTGAGTAATTCTACGCTGGTCAGTATATAAAAGAAGATCCGGCATAGGCGTCACTGCACATATAGCCACATTCGCATTCGGTTGTCTCATCCTGGCAGCCTGTTCTATTTCAGACAACATCTTATTTACGTCTATATTCGCATAAACATATTCCAGTGTACCAGCTTCTATCTTTGATAAATCCAGAATATCATTAATAAGTTGCAATAATATATCATTGTTTTTGCTAATGATACTGAGGTATTCCGTCTGTTCTTCTTCCGATACATCTTCGGCCAGTATGCTCGAAAAACCGACGATTGCATTGAGCGGAGTACGTATTTCATGACTCATATTAGCCAGGAAAGCTGATTTAATCCGGTTCGACTCTTCAGCCTCTTCTTTAGCCAGACGTAGTTTACGTTCCAGAATCTTCTGGTCTGTAATATCCCAGGCTGTATAGAGAATCCACTTACGCCCGTCGGAAAATGAAACTATATTATTATTCTGGAAAGTAAACCGTTCCTCGTTCTTATTCGTAAAGAAACGCCTGGTACCAAATTGGGCAATTCCCGTTCTTACCAATTCCTCATCTTCTTTCCTTATCATCGTTGCAGCCTCAGGCATTATATCGAAATCAGTTCTTCCAATCGCCTCCTTAGCCGGATATTCAAAGAGCTCTTCAGCCTTTTTGTTTATAAAAGTATAGCGCATATCATTATCGACATCTTTCACCTTGGCTGCAATAGGAAGGTTATCGAGAATATTTTCAAGCAAATGCAGATGCTCTTGCCACTCCGTTTCTCTCACTTTTTTGATACACTTGTGCATAAAGTAAAATAGCAGGAGTACAATAGCAGTACCCAACACAATCACAACATAAATAATATTCTTCTGGATAAAACTGGGCGGAACATCACAATAAACCGCATTTTTAGGAAAGTTATCTAATGGAACTCCCTTGTCAAGCAATGTCTGGTAATTAAGATAAGTATTGGGCGTACCGGCAGCAACTGTTTTCGCCCCGTATGTGCCATCTTTTTTCAGTGCACTTCTAATTTCACCGATAACGGTACTTTCCACATCGGAACTGCCTATATAATGTCCACCGGCAAATAAAGCATGAACCCTTGTGAACTGGTCAGACAACGAGAATACCGGCTTTTTAACTATACCGGAAATATAAGAATGCATTCTCTCATCAGGATAATACTTTTCAGACAAATTCTGACTGGCTACATTCACCCACGAACAGTAGATAATACCTGTCTCTTTACCACACTCATTAATCATGCGAAGCATTGTTTCTGTATTTGTCTGAGGATATGTAATAAATTCCATATCCAAATCAGAAAAGTATTGCTGATGTATTTCTTCTGCTTTTTTCCGAATTAGAGAACAGATAAATCTGTCATCCGATAACAAGACAACCTTCTTCATTTCAGGAGTAATCTCCTTCATCAATTCTATGGTTTCTTTGATGCAAACAGGAATATTTATGGCAGTCACATTATACCGCTCCAGCATTTCCGGCGTAGTGATAATCTGATCTTCAGGTATATATTCGCCATTGTAGTACTTATTTATATCAGCCGACGTATGCGGCATCGAGTGGCAAATAATTGTAGGTACTCCTTTCCAGATAGTATCAAAAAGCGGTTTACAAACATACCATCCCGGATCGCCTACAAATATGACAGCCTGGGGAGGTACAGGATATTTATCCTTTAGATAATCAACCTTCTGATCTATTTCCTGCTGATTATTGAAATGCCATGTAGTGAGAGTCTCCGAATATACCTTCACCGTATTTTCTTCATTGAATGCCTTTTCTACAGTTTCAAGTAGATCATAAGCCCATTTCTCACGAAAAGTGGAAGAACTGATAAGAACAATATACTCTTGATCTTTTGTATCAGCCATCATCTTGGGTGCCAGGAATAAACAAGCGAAAATAGCAACCGCAAGTATTCGAAATGTCAAAGGGGGATACAGAAATGTATTCTGATTTGGCATATTGGGTAAATATTAAAATATAAAATGGCAAAAGCTTCTCAACTATCCTTTGCAAAGTTAGGAAAAAATAAATGCCTAAGAAATATCCAATGGCAAATTTGCATATTACGTTCATCTTTTTGCTATTTATATCCGTATTGAACACTAATTGTGAAATAGGCTCAGGTATAATGCTGATGAAATAGAAAAAAGTATCGCATTTAAAAGTTGAATGCAGCTGTTCTTATTTTCGACCTGCCGACTTATGAAAGTTACTCCAAAACATTAAGACGTTGGGTAAAGAGGGCAGGAATTGATAAGCACATTAGCTGGCATTGTGCAAGGCATTTTCAATCTCCTTCCTTGCTGAAAATGAATGGTTTGCAAGGATTTGTTTCTTGACAGGTAACGATTTAGAAACGAGCGAAGTGCTTTATTCTGCTATGTTTTTACACACATCTCAAAGAGCGACTTGATGAATGCAAAAATACAGAATTTATCCCAATAAGCAACACTAATTGCCACAAAAGGTTATTCTATTCCCTATTTCTATCAGAATGTTATTTCCGTTTCCGCTCCTTTTCGTCGTCCTGCTCCATCCGTTTGTTCGGCCGCTCCTGCATTTTGTCCAGAAAATAGGTGCGACTCTCGTTCTTGCGGCGTTTCATATCCGTATAGGCACTGTAACAATCGCGGATATCCACGTTCAACAGCGTACCGACAAATGCCGCCAGTTCATGTATCGGGGCTTCCCCGTTATTGATGGATTTCATCTCGTCGAGGGCGTATACCATCTCCACCAATTCGATGGCACTCCCCGTCCATTTGTATGTGCCCTTTATTTTCAGCAGTTCGGGGAAAACGCCTTCCGCTACGTTTTGCAGGCAGGTACGCCTTACCGAAAGGAATGCGTATAACATCTCCATCGCCATGATACGGGCGACAAGGTGATCGTAACCCGTGCTGAACTCCGAATCATCATCCAGATGGCATACATCTATATCTACAATACTTTCCTGCTTTCCGCGCAAGAAATAGAACTTATCCATATAAGTGGATCCGCTACGGTAATATTGAAAGGAGGACACATGACGGTCGAAAAACATCTTTTGTTCTTCCTGCTGTTTCTCATAATACTCGTCCAGCGTGTCCTCGCCGAGCGGCCGTTGGCTCTCGATGCGCAATATTTCGTGGAAATATATCAACCGTCCCAAAAGCATCGGTTTGCGGTCTTTGAAGAAAGCAATTTCTTCGGCATTGTCACTGAAAGGGATGGATTGTATATCGGCTTTTAGTCCCGTTAATTTGTTCCGAAGGAAAACAATAATCGCTTTGCAATCCTTGATGATATGCTTTCCGTTCAGGTCGATGGCAGATATCTCCTTTTCCACCTCTCGCATTATTTCTTCGTACTTTTCCTGCATTCTGTTTAATTTCTGATTCAGGGCGCAAAGTTACGAATATGAGCAAGATGGCTTATCACAGATATTTGCCATATAATTATAAAAAGTAAGCAACGGCAGGTTTATTCTGAAGCGACCTGCATCGCTTTTCTTAGGTTGCCGGGCGTATCGCCGAGATACTGTTTGCAAAAACTGCTAAAGTGTTGTGCTGACGAAAAGTTGAACTCGTCGATAATATCTGTCAAAGGAACAAAAGACTGTGATAGCCGGTAACGAATGTTTTCCGCCCGTTTCTTGATGAGCCATTGGTACACTGGAGCATCGAATTCCTTTTTAAACAGCCTGCGAAATGTATGTATGCCGTATCCGCATAGTTCGGCAAGTTCTTCGGTATTGTTGGCTTTGCGGTAATGTGTCAGCACAAGGTTTCGGAACGGCACTTGCTCGTCGGTCATCGGGTGGAAGAAAGACTGCAACTCTTCCGTCCCATAATAGCGTGTGAATATCCATATCAGTTCCTTGTGTTTCAGTTTCCAAAGGTCATTGTCGTGCGTTTCGTCCGTGAGATAGGAAACGATTCCGCTTATCAGGATTTGTAGGGACTTCGGGACGGTCAGCTTGCAGCAATAGATTTTAGACCGGAGGTGTCGGTGCGAATAAAGGTAGGCAAGGATACACTTTTCATTCCGGCACACCGTGTTGTTGAACTTATGCACCAGCAATGTGACATCACTTAATGCCACGCCACTGCACTCACTCCCACGGGGGACAAACATCACTTCACCGGCGCACAGGATTTCGTCATGGAACAATGTACTGCTAATCCGTGCATGCCCGCTACGGCAAAATATCAGATAGTTGATATTCGTGTCGTCGTTACAAACCGTTTCACCTGCCGGATGGTTCTTCACCTCAAAGTAGCAGTCTATCGGATTCTCATCGCAAAACGGCGACTTATGTTTATACTTCATATGCGTATATTCAGAGTTTAAACATCATCAATAGTTATATTTTGTAAGTCCATTTTTTTTAATTTCAACCATTTGTTAAGCAAATCTGCTAATTCAATATTATTCAAATCTTGCATCAAGAAATGTGTGTTTCCATAAATGCCGATTTTAGGCAGTTCCACCAATGTTGCATTACCTCCATGCCGGTTTATCGCCTCTACAAATTTGCGAGCCATCTGAAGACGTACACGCCAATTCTCGTCTCCCAGATTTTTGGAAGGCGTTTCCGGTATATAATCGCCGAAATATAGGACGACGGGAATTTCCGTGAGCCGTTTGAATTGTTCCATCGGAACAGGTATTCCGGTTACGCCTCCTGTCAGGCCGTCGATACGATCAGGTACTTCTCCTTCGGGGAAAACAAACCCGCCCGGTTCATAGGATACGACACCCTTGACCTCTGTATTTTGCATGGCAGACATCCAACCGGGGAAGCCGCCTGCCGAATGGGTAACAAGTACATGATCGCCGATACGCTTTGCCAATGCACCAAGTATAGGAACATCCTGTTTGTGGTCGCTGATGTCAGGCGTCATTTCGCGGAAGAATTGCGAAAGCGATACGGAATCTTTCGGAAATTGCACGCCCTCGTTGTAGTTCGGCCAAATACCGATGCGCCATATATCGAACCAAAACATCTCATCGGCCACGGGCTTTACCATGGTCGTTGCGGACGTGCGTCCGGCACGTCCTCTGCCCGGAAGATCCACCACATAGCTACTCCAGCCGTGACGCAACATCAGTGTGGCAAACCCATCCCTGCCGTCGGGCGTCATCTGCCAGCACACGCCGGAACCCCCGTAACCATGCACATATACGAGAGGAAGTTTCTTACTATTGGCCGGTATTTGAAAATCCACGAAGGCATGGTCGGCACGATAGCTTTGACCGGTTTCTTCCTGCTCCGCCCAGCCGACGAATTTACTGTTATCGTATACTCCCGGTCGCTGGATAGTTTGTCCGCCTACCGAAAAATGTCCTTGTTTGACAATCGTTATATTCTGCGCTCCAGCTATTGCTGTAATAGACAGCAACAATACCGATAAAATTGTTTTTTTTCATTGTTCTTTTGTCAGTTGGTTCAACACTCCGCGAAGCGGTTCCGAATAGGTTTTACCGAGATTCATCTCCACGATGTTCAACAATGCCGAGAGCTGTTCGGCAGTGATACCGAGATGCAGGCAGATAGACATGTGTCCGACAGCCATAGGTTCTACGCCGCCCACACCGGCAAGAATGGATACCGTAGCGAGTTCACGCTCCCGATAGGTCAGCAGGTCGCGCTCGAAAAGGTCAGCGAAAAGATGCTCTTTAAGGAATCGTTCAATGGTCGGAGCGAATACTGCATATCCCGCTTTCGGTGCATCAATCGACACGCCCGATATTTCGGCAAGCACATCGCGTCCACGTTCGTAACGGCTGTTGCTATCTTTGATTGCGGATGCTTCCCGACCAACGGGATCGTTCATTCCGTTCGCTTTGCGTTCATCCACTACCTGCATAAAAGTCTGGATTGCCCGTAAGCTACGGGGAAATCCACAATAGGCGTAAGCGTGAATCAACACTTCGTTTATTTCATTGATGGTCATACCGGCTTCCAACGCCTCGGCGAGTGTCGGTTTCAGATGTTCCAAATCTCCTTTTCCCGTATAGGATGCGATTGCAACGATAGCCTGCTCACGCGAGGTAAGCTCCTTGTTCGCTTCGGCATAACGGCATTCCGCTTTGGTCGTGACCTCACGGTATTGCGCATCGCTTACCGGAGAGAACCATACAGCCGCATTGTCCTGCGGATTGGTGGTAATGGCTATGTGGGCAAACCAACTGTCCGGTGCAGCCCCGTGCCAATGTGCTACGTCGGGAGTAATCTCTACAATGTCGCCCGGATATAATAGACGGGCAGGTTGTCCTTTCTCCTGATAGTAACCGACACCTGCGGTGGCAATCAATAACTGACCGGCTTTATGCGAGTGCCAACTGTTACGGCATCCCGGCTCGAAAGTTACATTCGCCATCGGAACATTCAACTCTTTCTGTTTGCTCAATGGAGCAAGCCATACTTCGCCTGTAAAATTCGGAGTCGGAGAGAGTTTTTCGCCAAGCGGATAAGGTTGGCGGAATGTTTCTGCACTTTGGGCCGCCACTCTCAGAACGGACATATTGAGTAGTAAAACTATAATTAAAAACTTCATATTCATATTGGATCGGTATTAAAGGTTTTGCATATTGTCAGAACTCAATTCAGGAAAGAAAAACGGCAAGGCGTTGTAGCAAAACTCCCAAACAGAGTTGAAATCATGTTGTCCTCCCTCTTTCTGATGGTAGGAGAAGTTGTCCGGGTTGAAAGTTCCGGGTAACTCCATCATCGCCAAAGCCTGATTATGTGTCTGATAAAATCTGGAATCTCGTGTTCCGACTGCATACCATACATAAAATTTGTCTTTATAAGCCGACGTATTGACCACTTCAGCCAGAAATGCGGCTGTAGCCTCCGGTTCATACTGTCCACCGAACATTCGGATATGCCAATTATCTCCGCTCATCGGCAGAAACCATCTTTGCAAGTCGAAGCAATGCTCAAAAATGTACCACGTAGTAATCGAGCCGAGTGAAAATCCTCCGATAGCCCGATGATCGCGTGAAGCCATGATACCTGCTTCATCAAATGTTTCGGCATAGGTGGAGTAATGACTTTCAACGGCAGGAATCAGGTCATTCAGATATTCATTATGAAAGACAGCCACTTCAGCTACCGACTCACTCCAGTCTTTGCTGCGGTTATCCTTATCCCACGTAGGGGAAACGGCTATAAATAGCCGACAATCTCCACGCTGAATCATATTGTCGAAAAGATTTTTCATTTGAGGCCATGAACTGAGCCCAAAATATTGTTCGGCAGTTCCCGTCCAACCATGTATCAGGTAGATGATGTCGTACTTTTTTGCCGGATCATATCCGTATGGCAAATACACATAAGCAGGCTTGGTGGTAACTGCCATCGTCCCTGTATAATCTTTCGATTTGTATTCCAGTACCTCTACGGTTCCTTGTTGTTCGGCAGTCCTGAAATACAAATCAGGCACAGTCGTAGTCATGTGGATACCCGGTTCTTCTGATGGTTCTTCCAGTTCTTCGGTCGGCTGTTCTCCGGGCTTTTTAATAGGCAGTTCAGAATTGTCGTTGGAACAGGCTACACAACTTAATGTTGAGAATATAGCTGCCAGCATGATGAATTTCAGACTTTTCATTTTTGATTTGAATTATTATTGTTTAAATAATCTGCATATGAAATTACTCGCCCAAAGTTCTTGTGAAAACAAGTGAAGCAAGTTGCCATTTACCCTCTTCCATTACATAGACTTCCGTAACGATGAAAGGGAAACGAACACTGTTGCCGCCTACTTCGGAATTAAGATGAATTCGGCTGTAAACAATGGCAGTTTCAGCCGCAAATTTTACTTGTACATCATGAATTTCCGCTTTTTTGTACCAGATAGCCCCTGTGCGAATCGTATTCAATTCTTCCTGTTTGCCCCAATAGCCGCCCATATGGACGAACTGCGAGTTCTCATGAAATAACTCTGCCAACTTCTCCACGTTCTTCTCTGCCATCCAATTCCACTTATTGTTGGATAAATTGACTATCGCCTGTTCTTCGGCAGTAAATACTTTCTGATTCTCTTGTGCTTTCGTTCCGACAGACAAAGCCAGAAACATCAATACCATAATGATCAATGATTTCATATCGCTCTGATTTTTAATTATTACATATGCAAAGGTAGAGGAGATGTAGAATAGTGGCGATACAAAAAAATCGGTAAAAACTGCGATTTTTACCGATTATACAAGAATTGAAAAATAGCTATTCTCTGTAATCCGATGGTTTGACACCTAAATTTTGCTGCACATAGCGGCTGAAATAGGCAGGCGACGAAAAACCGAACATATCGGAAATCTGGACGAAAGTCAACGATTTATCGCGGAGCAAGCGGGTAATGTCGAGTATCGTATAACGGTTGATCCAGTAGTTGGCGGCATACCCGCTTATTTTTTTGGAAACCTCTGACAGGTATTTCGATGTCACGCACAAGCAATCGGCATAATAGGTCACTTCCCGATGTTCCCGAAATGCTCCCTCCTCCAACATTTTCAGAAAACGACTCATGATGGAAGCGTTCTGCGTTGAGATGTCACTTTCACCATAAATGCGTGCGTGGAAATCAAAAAAGTCAAGAATGGCTGTTTGCATGGCATTGATCAGCATCTCCCGATAGAAAAGATGTTCCGTATCCCGGATTCTCAATTCCAATATCTCAAAGTCGCGGCGACATATAATTTGCTGTTCAGGAGTCAGGTGTATGACGGGATTGAGAAAAAGTGCCAAAGAGCCTTTCATGCCGTAGTTGCTTTGTGGCGTACACAACTCAATGAAACCGGGCTTCGCATAGATTATTTTACACTGAAAGTCATCCGATGGTTGCATCTTCTCTATCATCTTTCTCTTGCGGATGATAGACAAATCCCCGACGTGTAATTCAAAATCCCGTTCGTTGAAGCGGTAACAGCACGTTCCGCCCAAACATAGTAAATGGGCCAGATACTCCTCTTCGGAATCTATACTAACAATGCCGAGCCTGTCAGCAACGATTATATCTTTCTGATATTCCATGCCATATCTCTTTAATTCCTTAAATGCAAAAATATAAATAAATACGAAATAAACTTGCAATCGTACCGGTAACGACTGCAAGTTTTATCGCTTTTAACAGTTTTTCTTACAGGTCATCGTATGATATAAATCGTTCGCAACCAACTCTCCACTCCGCCTGTATTTCTTCCGGTCGTTCCGAATCCCTGCAAATGTCTGGAACCGGGGGTAAGCTCCACGATTTTGGCAAGCGTTTCCTCCCTATAAGTCGATGCGTAAGTACAGAACGGGACAATAATCTTGTCCGAAAAATCATATTCCGAACTTTCAAGGAACGACCACACGGCCATCGGTGCGGTATGCCACCAGACGGGGCAACCCACAAATACCACATCGTAGTCGTCGAGATTATCCACCGTTCTGCCTAATTCAGGACGAACACCGTTATCCAGTTCCTCACGGGCGACCTCCGTACACTCGTTGTAATCCGTTGGATAAAGATTGACGTTTTCAATGCGGAACAGCGTGCCGCCGGTCATATTTGCAATCTCCTCTGCCAAGTGTTGCGTATTGCCGCCCCAACTGAAATAAGCAATAAGGATTTTGCGATTTGCATCGTACTCGATTGTATCATTCTGATATAATGGAGTATCGGAGCCTTCATCTTTCGAGCAGCCAGCCAGTGCAACCAATATCACCGACAGGCAGGATAAAAATAACAGTCTATGTTTCATATATCTCTATTTAGTATTATACATTATTCCGTCATACTGATTTCCCGCAACCAGTTCAATATACCGCTTCTTGAAGTCGCCGTGTTGTTGCGTGAAATACTGTAACCGTCAACCATCGTGGCATTCGGTACTAATCCTCTGATGTCCTCCAATGTTCCCGACCATCCGCTTCCGCCATGCGTGGAGAAGGGAATGACCGTCTTCCCGTTGCAGTCGAATTTATCGAAGAAGGTGTACATGGCCATAGGCATCTGATACCACCAGATAGGATAGCCTATGAAAATCACGTCGTAATCGTCGAAGTTCTCAATGTTCGTGGATATTTCGGGATGGGTATTATTTTGGCGTTCCTGATCGGCACGCTCTGCCAAATCATCGAAATTTCCGGGGTAAGCTTGTGCTGTCTGTATGCGCACCATGTCGCCTCCAGTAGCCTCGCCAATTACGGTAGCCATATACTGAACGCTACCGTAGAGATCACCGTCCACAATGACACGGCTTGCCGAGGTTACGGCATCAACCCCATCCGGAAGCGGCTCGGAAAAATAGGCGACAAGAATCTTATGATTCGTTCCCTGCACAACTTCCTCAATGTCCGTATTGCCGCCATCATTATTCGGTTCATCATCCGAACAGGCAGCTACAAAGCAGGCTGTAACAGACAATAAGGCCATTGCATAAAATATCTTTTTCATACTCTACTGTCTTTAATTATTTCAACATCTTAATTTCTTTCAACCATTCCTCGATGCCTTTCGTGTTCTTGCTTACTGCACCGAATCCTTTCAGATGTTCGGCAGCCGGTGTCAGTTCTACAATCCGTATCAAGGTTTCGTCCCGATAAGTCGAGGCATAGGTACAGAACGGTATTACCGTTTTACCTTTGAAGTCATAGCCCTCCGTAAAGGTGTTGATGATCATCGGAACTGTCCACCACCATACGGGACAACCGATGAATACGGTATCATATTGCTCCCAATCTTCGACTTTCTTTTTGATGGCGGGGTGGGCATCGGCTTCTTTTTCGGCCTTTGCAACCTCGGTGCAAGGTGTGTACTCGGTGGGATAAGGCTTCTCCGGCTCGATACGGAAAAGCGTACCACCCGTAAGTGAGGCGATATGTTCCGCCACGTGTTGCGTATTGCCGCCCCAACTGAAGTAGGCGATAAGAATTTTCTTTGCTGATTGTTCTTTTACAGGAGCAATCTGCGCATTTGCCACCATACAAAATGATATGGCAGTGAACAAGGCTATAAGTTTTGCTTTCATATTCTTCTATTTATCAAATGTGTTTACCGAGATTATAAGCTTCATTTTCATATCGGCTACCCTTGACAGCACCTTTGCGTCCCATACCGATGGCTTTTACCATGCCGCGTTCCGTAGGATTGGGCAGGCACATCACAAAACCGCGAAAGCCGTTGATCGCCCAATCCGCCGTGCTTTCTTCCGGGTCGGCGCAAGCGGTGAGATAGAAAAACTCCTTGTCCTTCATCTCGCGGTAACGCCCGAAAGTCCGGTCGATAAAAGTTTTGAGTTGTCCCGTGATATTCATGTAATAGACCGGACTTGCCAGCACGATAACGTCTGCCCGTACCATCTTATCGACCAGCATGGGTACGTCGTCTTCGGCTTCATTGGCGCGATTGCCCACGCGCTGCTCGTCCGCTTCGGAGAAATAACCGATACGGTAGTCGGCGAGAAAGATTTTCTCCACCTGTCCGCCAGCCTCTTCCGCACCACGGGCGAAGGCGTCGCACAATAAATCGGTATTGCCACCCTTACGTGGACTGCCGGAAACAATCAACACGTATTTGTTCTCTTTCTGTACGGTTGTCGTTTCCGAAAAGTTGATGTGGTATCGCTCCGCGCTTTTTCCGGCTTGCTTGTCGCCGCAAGAGGTCAAAGCCCCCGCAAGGAGGCTTACGACCATATAGATAATTGTTTTTTCATTATGCCGTCGCAGCTTAAAGGTTCTTCCCGAAAAATTCCGTCAGTTTGCTTGTCGCTTGTTCCACGTATTCCGGTACATAGTAAGTTTTGATGTGTGTCGCACCGGGGATAAGGAACAGTTCCTTGTTCTGCGTTCCGGTCGCTTTGCTGTAACATTGTTCGGTCATATAGAACGTGTCGGCAATGCTTCCTGCAATCATCAGCAACGGTTGATTGATAAGATACATACCCTCGCCCGCATCGAAAGCCATAAGTTCCACAAGGCTGCTCTTGGTGTAACGGAAGGTGGAATTGGGATGTGCATGGCTCTGGAGATAGTATCCGTAACCGTCACGATAGAGGTCGAACGGCAGTTTTGCCGCCTGCTCAGGTGTCACGCCACTCATGTCGCCTACATATTCCGGTTCTCCTCCCTCGGCTTCTTTCTGGCGGGCTGCACAGGCATCGGCAAGACGCTCCTGCACTTCGTTGATTTGCGAATCGAGGAAACCGTTGCGGCGCACAAGTCCCGTGTTGAACATGCTCAATGTAGCCACCGCCTTGAAGCGTTTGTCGGTCTGTGCTGCTTTCAGCGTATAACCACCTCCGCCACAGATGCCGAGAATACCGATGCGATTTGCATCCACACCCGGATACTGCGCCAAAATATCGGCGGCACGGCGAATGTCCTCTACACGATAAGCGGGTTTGTCCGTGTTGCGCGGCTCTCCCTCGCTGGCTCCTTGATAGGCTGCATCGAAGGCGAGGCAGATATAGCCTGCCTCGGCCATACGCTGGCTATACAGTCCGGCAACCTGTTCCTTTACCCCTCCGTTCGGGTGGGCGACTACAAGAGCCGGATAGCTTTTCGCGGCATCATACCCTGCCGGGGTATAAACATTGGCAGAGATTTTCAGCCCGTTCAAGTCATAAGCAATGGGATGAATGTTTACTCCTCCCTCTTTGTTTTCCACGATAGCGTCGGCATAGACCAATCCGAACGGATTGTCATTGTGACTTTTGATTGTTTTAGCGTCCACATAAGCGAACGGCATTTTCTCTTTCATTTCCATATTCTCCTGTGCATTTAATGTATTGCATACAGCCATTGTCGCACACAATACGGTCGTAATTGTCTTTTTCATTGTTTCTCAATATTTTATTGCAAAAATACGGTGAAGACAAGATACTGTTCTTATGTTATTTACGGTAAGAAGTACCATTTTTACGGGAAATGTATTTCTCCCAGAAACGGACGGCATCCTCGTACCAGCCGTCGGCAGTCGTACCCCTGCCCAATCCGAACCCGTGGCGCAGGTCGGGGAGAAGATGAAACTCGGCGTCTATGCCCAATGCCTGAAGGTTTTCCACTCGTCGGCGCATGGTTGAAGGGCTGGCGATGGCATCGTCCTCACCGATTATCACATAGGTAGGCGGATCGTCCGGAGTATATTCCGAATGTCCCGTATATCCCATTATGACCGCCGCCGGACGCTCGTGTGTTGCTTCGATGAACCCTTGTGTAGAATAAGAACCGAGGTAAGCCGCCATACGCGCCCCTGCAGAACCTCCCCACAGGGAGTAATCATCGGTCGATACCTGCAACTCCTCCGCATGGTGCATGATGAAGTCGATGGCTTGCGCAAGGTCTTCGCACGCTACCTGCGCACCGCCCGTCCGGTACTGGATGGAAAAGGCGTTATAGCCCATTTCGCTCAATGCGATAGCAAGCGGAAATCCCTCGTGGATAGCACCGACATAGGAAAAACCACCACCGGGACAAACGATGGCGAACAGTTTGCCCGGCTTTCCACGAAAGAAAAACAATCCCGTATTGTTCTTGCGTGCATCCGCCCGTTTGTCTTCATCGAAATAGATGTCATAAAAGAGGCGGTTCCCATCCTGAACATAGTCGATCATCGTGTTGATGGTTTCCACGGCACGCTCTCCCGTCACATAGTTGTGGTATGGTAGCAGGCTTGCCACATTCGCAAGCGGCATATTGTCGTCATACCTGCGTTCGGCAGGCAGAATGAACTGTCCGAATCCGGCGAATGCTTCATGTTCTATCACATCTTTTACGGTGCTGGCAGTAGTCAGATGCTTGTAAGTATTCTGTCCGTTCGGAAAAAAGAACGGCAGTGCGTTATAGAGGTATTCCGCCATAGGTCGAAACTCATGCCGTGCGCCGTCTTTTTCGTGGAAGGTGAGGCTGGAGAGCGGAAATACATCCGTAAGCCGTGCCATTGCCTCGACCTGTACCAATGTTTCACGATAGGCCGAATCGTCCGTCCCGCTTGCCGCCCAGATATAAAAGCCCGTACCAGCATGTGTGGATTGACGAATGATACCTGCAAGGTACTCTGCCGTTTCCGTCGGGCGATTCATACCTGCAAATGCTCCCAGCGACCAGCAATCGGCACTGACGGGCATGAAGAATTTGAAATAGTCCAGCGTATGCTCTAATGCGTACCACGTCGTTACAGCCCCCATCGAGAAGCCGCCTATGGCACGATGCTCGCGCGAGGATTCTAAACCTGCGGCGTCCGTACTTTCGGCGTATGTGCGGTAACGGCTTTCCACTATGGGAATAAGGTTGTTTACAAGTTCTTGCGGCAGAGCTTCGCAATACGGATCGGCATCGACATAGTTCGGTGTCGGATTACCGTAGTTGTAACTGGGCGACACGACGATGGAGGGAGCCATATCTCCGTTTTCCGTCATGTGGTCGAGCAGCTTACGCACCAGACCGTTCTCCGCTTCAAACGTGGTTGCCGCCGTGCCATAATGTCCGTGTACGAAGTAAAGCACGTTGTAGCGTTGGTCTGTATGCTCATCGTAGCCGTAGGGCAGATAGACGTATGCCGTATTGGTACGTGCTACGCCCGTGCCTTCGGCATAATCGCGCGTGTCGTAGTCAATGCGCACCACTTCTCCCCGTTGTTCCGCCTCCTGCTCGTAATTGACAGGAACGGAATTGGTCTTGTTCATCAGTCCCGTATAGTCGTGTGGCCGGTCGGGAGTTTCCGGTTCTTCCTGCTCCTGATCCGGCGGTAAGACCGGTCGGTTTTCTTCACTGTCCGAGCAGGAAGCCAAACACAGACAGCAAAGCAGTATGGTTTGTAACATCATCTTTTTCATCGTGTCAATCCTTATGAAATTCATATCGCATCCACATCACGCCATGTTCCCGCTGCGAAGCGGAAAGTAGTTGGAGGCGTTGTCCTTGGGCCGGATATTCAGTTGTGTCACCCATATACTCGAAGATGGAGGGAACACCCGAAAGCCCGTCGATACCGGGATAGACAACCAGACTCAATTCGTCTATCAGTCCCTCGGCAAGCAGCGCACCGTTCAGAATACCTCCTCCTTGTACCGATACGTAGCGAATACCGAACTTCTGGCCGATAGCTTCGAGTCCTTCCCGAAGGTTGGTGGCATCGCTGACGATGACGTAGGAAATCTGCATTTCACTCAGATGGGTGAGATACTCCTCTGTAACATTACGTCCTAAAATAACGAGGATATTATCTCCACGCAAAGTCGTAGAGGAAAACAGAATGTCACCTTCCGGATCAGCTACAATGAACATACGTCCCGAATGGCATTCACCGACGAATACCGTAGGCGTGTCGGGCGTGATGGTATGCCCAACAGTCTTGAATTTGTCGGGAAATATCGCACGAACGGTATTCTTTCCGAACATCCAAGCATCCGTGTTCAGTTCACGACCGATGGCGGCATAGACTTTCAAAAGTTCGCCGCGCTCCGTTTCATAGGGAGCTGTCCAGCGTCCGTCTATCAGTCGTCCATCGACGGAACTCATGATATGGCATATTATTTTCGGTTTCATACGCTACTTCTTTATAGGTGATCCTCCGAATACTTCGCTCATTTCCATTGCATTGAGAGCCGTGTCAATCGCCTTTACCTCCTCGTCAGTCAGGTGGATGTCCGCCGCACCGATGTTCTCTTTCAGCCGGTACAAGTGGCGTGTTCCGGGAATGGGGATGATGGCCGGACGCTTGTTCATCATCCACGCCAGCGAGATTTGCGAGGCAGTAGCACGGTATTCGTCCGCCAGTTGTTCAAGGAGGGAAAACAGCGCACGGTTCTTCTCGAAACTCTCCGGATGGTACTGCGGCATCGACGCACGATAGTCGGTCTCAGGGTCGAAAGACGTGCCGGCGGTGTAACGGTTGGTCAGCAGGCCGTTGGCAAGCGGAGAATGTGCCACGAAACCGATGCCGAGTTCTTCGACAACGGGCAGTAGCGGCTCGTGCCAGCGTGCCATCATCGAAAAACGGTTTTGTATGGCCGTTACCGGACAGACACGGTGGGCACGGCGCAGGTATTCTTCCGTTGTTTCCGAGATACCCCAATGCAGGATTTTACCCTCACGGATAAGAGTTGCCATGACCTCCGCTACTGCTTCCGGTTCGATATTCGGATCGATGCGGTGCTGATAATAAAGGTCGATGTGGTCGGTTCGCAGACGGCGGAGTGATTCTTCCACCGAATGACGGATAGTTTCGGGGCGTGCATCGGGTATCAGGGCGTGAGGGCCTGCCGCTTCGGGAGTGTCGAAGGTCAAGCCGAATTTTGTGGCGATGACGATATGGTCACGGTAAGGGCGGAGGGCTTCACCCAAGAGTTCCTCGTTATCGTGCGGACGGTCGGCTGTACCATAGATTTCGGCGGTGTCAAAAAAGGTATAGCCCATCTCCACGGCATCGGCGAGAAGTTCCGTCATTTCGCGTCTGTCGGCAGGCGCACCGTAGGCGTGGCTCATACCCATGCACCCCAAGCCCACTGCGGAGACTCGCAATCCACTTAATCCTAATATTCTGTATTCCATATTGCTTATTTATTTACAGGAATTTGCATATTGCCGAGATAAGCCCGTTCTTTTTCTTCGAGCGACATATTGAAGAAACGCTCCTCTTTGTTAAGCGAACGCATCTGCGCCATCTCCTCATCGGTCAGCTCGAAGTCGAAAATCTGTATATTTTCCTTGATGTAATCGGGATTCGATGCGCCGGGGATGGCGGAAAATCCCTCTTGCATGTGCCAACGGAGAATGACTTGCGCCGGTGTCTTGCCGTGCGCTTCGGCAATGGCGATGATGGCCGGATCTTTGAACAGTGCGCCGTTGCTCATCGCACCGCCCAACGGGAACCAGCAGGTGATGTGGATGCCGTAAGGTTTTATTTTTTCACGCATCGCCAATCGTTGTGCGTAGGGATGGCACTCTATCTGGAGTACGGCAGGCTTTACGCGCGATTCGTTCATAATCTTATTGAACACCTCGTTACTCGCATCGAAGTTGCTGATGCCTAATGCCCGCACTTTGCCCATTGCCACAGCTTTTTCCATATCTCTCCATGCGCCGACGAAGTCACCGACAGGCTGGTGTACATAGAGTAGGTCGATGTAATCCAACTGCATACGCTCCAGCATCTCGTCAATGGCTTTCAGCGTCTTGCCTTCACCGTATTCAGTCGGCCAGAGCTTGCTGGTAATCCATATTTCCTCACGTGGAATGCCGCTCACTTTCACGGCACGTCCTACGCCCGCTTCGTCGTTATAGGCATGGGCGGTGTCGATGTGACGGTAACCTGCCTTCAATGCCGTCAGACACGATTGTTCGCACACTTCGTCGGAGGGCTGGAGGAACGTCCCCAGTCCGAACTGTGGCATCAGGATTCCATTATTCAGTTGTACCATCGGTACGTTGGCGGCAGTCTTATAAATATCCTGCGCGAAAGAGGTGCTGCATATCATTGAAGCCAGCACCACGAGTCCGGTAAAGAATTTCTTTTTCATTTCATTATCTGTTTTAATAGTACATTGTCTTTCTTCGACATTGCAAAGGTAGAGAGAAGCTATGGGGTAGGCTTTACAAGAAATTCGGTTGAAACTACACTTATTTCGGTTTTTGATTTTTCAGTATCCAATGTTCTGATACCTTGATTGTATTTTCTGAAAAATTGGTAATTCAACCCGTAATTTTTGTTCGTTACGAACAGAAGAACACCCGTACTTTTGCAAACGGAAAAGACATTAAACCATAAATATATGTTGAATATGAAAAAGTATTTGATTTTTCTGATGATGGCTGCGACCATCGCAATGTTCGGTGCATGTTCACCCGAAGACGAGAATGAACCTGAAAAACCGGGAATCGAAACTCCAGAAACACCCGGTGATGGAGAGGACGACACTCCGGAAAATCCAGACGAGCCGGAAAATCCGGATGATCCGGGAGAGAACCCCGACACTCCCGAAGGAAACAGCAAGATTCTGGTTGCTTATTTCAGTTGGGGAGGAACGACACAGCGTATGGCACAGGAAATTGTCAATCAGACCGGAGCCGACCTTTTCCGCATCGAGCCGGTTGTGCCTTATCCAACGGATTATACTGAATGTACAGAGGTGGCACAAGAGGAAAAAAACAATAATGCCCGTCCCGCCATTGCCGGTGAAGTGGAAAACTGGGAGCAATATGATACCGTATTCATCGGTTGCCCCGTATGGTGGTGGACGACTCCGATGATTATTTGTACCTTTGCCGAAAGCTACGATTTCGAGGGAAAGACCGTCGTTCCGTTCTGTACCTATGCCTCGACCTATCGGGATGAAACGCTGGCACGTATCGTAGAACTCACTCCTGATGCCCATCACCTGACAGGTGAAGGATTGACAAGCGGAAGAATCAATGAACAGAACATTTCATCATGGCTTAAAGAGATTGGAGTAATTAAGTAATATATAATCGTAAAGTTATGCACATACTTAAATATATCATTGCAATGGCAGCAATTATAACTATGTCATGCAGCAGTACAGTACAAGCTCAAACAAAAACCGATAATAACATGAAATCGGTAATCGTATATTTCACACATTCCGGCAACACCGAACTTGCAGCCAAGCAAATTGCTGAAGTGACGGGAGCCGGAATGATAAGGCTTTTACCGGACAGCCCTATTCGTCGGAAGATGTCAATTGGGTAAACGAGCAATCCCGTTGCACACAGGAACACCTCAATCAGTCGCTTCGACCGACTATTAAACCGATCGGCATTGACTTCGCAAAGGTTGATACGGTATTTGTCGGTTTTCCCATTTGGTGGCACGAAGAACCGGCTGTGATCCGTACTTTTCTCGACAATTACGGTGAACAACTGAAAGGCAAGGTGATATTTCCTTTCTGCACATCTTACGAAAGCCCTATGTCGGAAGCCGATGCCACGCTAAAGAAAGGTTATCCTGCTTTGAAAATCAGAAAAGGGCTTCGTCTGCCTGCTAAATCAGAAGAAATTAAAAAATGGGTATTTCAATGAATAAAGTAACATTAAACAACGGCGTCGAAATGCCCCAGATGGGCTACGGTGTCTATCAGGTTTCGCCTGCCGAGTGCGAACGCTGCATAAGTGATGCCCTGAAAGTCGGTTATCGGATGATTGACACGGCGCAAGCCTATCACAACGAAGAGGGGGTAGGAAATGCCGTGCAAAAAAAGCGGTATCGACCGCAAAGAGATTTTTCTTGTCTCGAAAGTGTGGATTTCCAACTATGGCTACGAAAAAGCGAAAGATTCTATAAACGAGAGCCTGCGCAAATTGCAGACGGATTACATCGACCTGATGCTTCTGCACCAGCCCTTCTGCGACCGTTACGGTGCATACCGGGCGTTGGAGGAAGCATACAAGGAAGGTAAACTCCGTGCTATCGGGGTAAGCAATTTCTATCCCGACCACTTCATTGACATCGCCAGCAATATGGAGATTGTTCCGGCAGTCAACCAAGTCGAGACACATGTCTTCGACCAGCAGATTGAAGCGCAGAAAATAATGGAGGAGTTCGGTACACATATCATGTCATGGGCTCCGTTTGCCGAAGGGCGGAACAATTTTTTCACGAATCCGCTACTTGCCGGAATAGGACACAAGTACGGTAAGAGCGTGGCACAAGTAGCCTTACGTTGGCTTATTCAGCGTGGTGTAATCATCATCCCCAAATCGACACATATCGAACGGATGCAGCAGAATATCGACATATTCGACTTTTCGCTCTCCGACGAGGACATGACTGCCATCGCCACGCTCGATACGGGCAAAAGTCTTTTCTTCGATCATCACGATGCGGAAACGGCTCGTATGTTTATGGGGATGGAGGTAATGCGATGAAGAATTATCTTCTGTTCCAATGTCACCATTTCAGATTTGAACAGATTCAGTTCCTCTTCCTTCTTCCACGTGCCGCCGACCACTTCCCGAAGCGTGGGCAAGTCCTTCTCTATATTCGCATTCTCCGTCCTATACTGTTCCATCAGTTTCGGGATGCGGTTTAAGGCATTGAGGAAAACCGTAGCTTTCGTTACGATATTAATCATTACTATCCATTCATTGTTTAAGTTATTTCCTCTTCTAAAATCACCCGACTTCGGAGGGTGATTACTCCCGCAGGGCAAGGCTTTTGAGAGTAGCTCAAAAGGTATCGAGTAACTCGATACACACCTTGCTGTGGGAGTAACCCACAAACCTTTGAGTAACTCAAAGGACACCTTGCTATGTTCCTAAGAACATAAAAATCCGTCAAAAGACGGATTGGAGTCAGTCTTGATTATCTCCCTATCCTCTCATACTGTAAGTTTTATAGTTTTCAAGTTTGACAACTTGGTAATTTGCAAACATGGAAACAGACAACTCTTTGTAATCCATGTGCAGAATACGGCACAATACCGCATAAACACCTGATATTTGGAGGGGTACATATTCGTGGTTTATATTTGCCAGCCGTTTGGAAATTTGGAGAATTGAAGAAAAGGTAATCTGCAAAATTGAGTATTTGATGGTTTGAAAGTTTATAAACATGAAAACAAGCAAACAATCCGATTCGCAAAAAGGCAAACTGCCAACCAATCTTGAATGAATGGCTTTTTGCAAAATCTCCAATTAGAAATAAAACCGGAAAAATTGAAAATTAACAGTATTATCCTTTTAAAAAGTCAGATTTATGAAACAGAAACCGTTGCTCATCGCTTTCTCCACCCAAAAGGGCGGAGCGGGCAAAAGTACCTTTACCGCCCTCGCGTCAAGCCTCCTGCATTATGCGCACGGATATAATGTCGCCGTTATCGACTGCGACTATCCGCAATGCAGCATCTACGAAATGCGCAAACGTGAAATCCGCCAGTTGGAGAACAACCTCTATTATCAGGCAAAGGCGGTAACCCTGCTGGAAGCCATCGACAAGCAAACCTACCCTATTGTCTGCGCCCGTCCCGAAGAGGGCATATCCAAAGCCAATGAATTCCTTGCATCCGAGAGTATGGAGTATGACGTGGTATTCTTCGACCTGCCGGGAACAATCAATAACGAGGGAGTGGTGTCCACCTTCCTGAACATGGACTATGCGTTCGTGCCGATGTCTCCCTCCCGTATGTCTATGGAGAGTACCCTATCGTTCATTATCCCCGTAACCGAACTGATAGCCTCGCACAAGCAGTTGAATCTGAAATCCGTCCATCTTTTCTGGAACAGGGTGGATTCCCGTGTACGTAAAGAGTGGCTGGAACATTACGCCAAAATAATCGGTGACTTCAAACTTTCCCTGCTTGATACCGTCATCCCGCAATCAGCCCGATATGACAAGGAACAGTCCGTTTCGGGTAATGATGCGGTTTTCCTCTCGACCATATTCCCACCGGACAAACAATTGGTCAAGGGGAGCAATATCGACTGCCTGATAGAAGAAGTAAAACAGATTGTAGGATTAAACAGAAACGACCATGCCGGAGAACAATAAAACTGATTATACCAAAATTCTTGAACGGGTATCACAAGGTATTCCCGTAGATTCAGAGGGCAATGTGTCTACAAATAAAAGACCGAAGCTTGATGAGAGGGAAAACAGTACCCAAAGGGAAGAACAGAAAGAGCAGGACGAAGTACAACCGGTTGTTGAACTACCTGAACCATCGGCAACCGCTGTTTCTCCCAAAAGTACGGAACTTGGAAAGCGAAAAAGAAAAATACGGGGAGATTATGACGGACATTTCTTTAACCGGGTGGACTTCACTTACCGGAAGCCGTTATATATCACCGCAAACACCCACCGCAGGCTCATGCGAATCGTCCACCTGATGGATTCCTCCAAAGCGACCATCAGCAGCTATGTGGAAAACATCCTGTGCCATCATTTGGAGGTATTCAAAGATGACATTGACACTATCTACCGGAATAATAACCTGAATCCGACAGAGGAATGAATATACCCATGAAAATCCTGCTCGCTTCGGATATTATCCTGAACCTCTACCTATGGTGCATGACGGAACCGTTCAGAAGTTGGTTATGGCAGGGATGCAGTAAAATGGCAATATGCCTTTGGTCTGTGACAGTCAGGATTGCGAACCATTCCGCCGGATTATGCAGGAGGGGATGGCATATGAAAGCAGCCGTAAGCATTTTTATCAAAGAGTGGCATCACTGCAATTATTTCGGTGTTGAACTGCGTTTTGTCGGGGGGACAACTCAAGTATGTCGTCAGGCAACAATACCCGACCGCTACGGGTATCGAAGTGAGGGAGATTGTCAGGGACAGCCTGATAGCTGCTGTTTCTTCAATCGAGAATCCGCACGGCTACCCGGAGGAATATGATTTTAAGGATATTCAGAATTTAGGGGATATTATTTCGGGGAATAAAAGCCGTTTGGATGAAAAGACGAAACATAAGAGTGTAAAAGTAGCTCTGGAACTTCAGGGAACAAACCTGTTTGATGCGTTGGTCAGTAAATTCCCCGATGCGCAGCTCAGAGTATTGGAGGCATTGGAGGAGATAAAAGAAGATACTAAAAACAACAGCTCCTCCAATTCCCATTACAGGAAGTTTATCCGTGACTGTTGAATAGCTCTTTTTGCAAGGGAAAAGAGACAGTTGCTTCCATTACGGTGCCACAAGCTGCCAGTTGGTACACAATCCATTGCGGTATGAAAACTTCGTTATTCCTTTGCCCGTGAAACAAAAAATTACGAATCAATAAATCAGGAAGAATGGAAGTAGTAAGCATGGAAGCCTCGACCTTCGAGGCAATGATGGCGGGGTTTGAATCCTTTGCCCGTCAGGTGGAAAACTTGTGCAGACAGCACGGGGAGAAACGTCTTCAGGAGTGGCTCGACAATCAGGATGTGTGTGGGATTCTGGGTATATCAAAACGTACCTTACAAAGCCACTGGGATAACGGGACGCTGGCATTCTCCCAAATCGGGCACAAGATGTATTACAGGAGAGAGGATGTGAAGAAATTGATGGATGACAATTTGAAGCGGTGCAGATAACTATGGGAGAAATCATCACGAAAGACAATGAACGGGCGATACATTTTTTCGGCTCGTTGAAAAGGCTGTCCGACTGTATCGAAAAATTAGTCCATCATGGAAAACCGCTATTGGACGGTGAACATTTCCTGACCGACAGGGAGGTATCGGCAAAGCTGAAAGTAAGCCGCAGGACTTTACAGGAATGGCGGACAAACGGGCAGATTGCCTATATCGCTTTAGGCGGCAAGACACTGTACAAAGAGAGTGATATTCAGGCAATGTTGGAGAAGCACCACAGAAAGGCTCTCTAAAACAAGCCTATGCAGATTGGAGGAGAGGGAGTTGAAGTTGCCGCAATTCAAGTGCAGGGTAGTTTCAACTCCCTTGTTTTTTATCCATGCGTCTTATCGGGTCGGTCGTTTCGTTGCAATGGCATTCCCAAATATGGTAAAGGGGAAATAGGCAAGTTTTACGGATTAAATACTACCTGCAAGGTGGAGATTTCATCCGTAACCCTTAGGGCTTGAACTTGCAGATTTGCCCTTTGCCTGTTTATCTTAGCCATTGTAACGGGACGAACGAGACGATATTTCATTGAAAATAGAATAATGTATTTTATGTTTCTTGGAGAATAGTATTTTTAGTACTTTTGTAAAAACTAACAGGTTATGAGCGAAAACCAAAATATAGAATGGAAAGAAAATTGGCGGGACGAATATCTAAAATGGATATGTGGTTTCGCTAATGCCGATGGTGGTAAAATATATATTGGCATGGATGACAACGGCAAAATAGTTGGCGTTGCCAATGCTAAAAAGTTGATGGAAGATATACCCAACAAGGTGCGTGATGTATTGGGTATCATGGTAGATGTCAATATACTGGAGGACAATAATTTGGAATATATCGAGATAGTCGTACCTCCTTATACTAATCCTATTAATTATAAAGGTCAATATCACTATCGTTCAGGTAGTACAAAACAAGAACTAAAAGGAGGAGCTTTGAATCGCTTTATGCTATAGCGTACAGGTAAGCACTGGGATGAAATTACAATTCCCAATGTTAAAATTGAAGATTTATCTACAGAAGCATTAAGCCGTTTTCGTCAGCGAGCAGTCAAAAGCAAGAGAGTTGATGAAGAAATTCTAAATGATACCACAGAACATTTGCTATATGATTTGCGTTTGATAGATGAAAATAATCACGAATTAAAGCGGGCTGCCGTTTTGTTATTTCACCCTGACCCTGAACGGTACATATCTGGTGCATACATCAAAATCGGCTTTTTCCGTAACGATGACGAAGATTTAGCATTTCAGGATGAAGTACACGGCTCTTTAATGGAGCAGATAAATAAGGCAATGGATTTGATAAAGACTAAATATCTTATCTACGGTATCACTTATGATGGAATATCACGGGAAGAAACGCCTCAGTTTCCGGTAGAAGCCATACGAGAATCTTTGATGAATGCGATTGCTCATAAAGATTATGCGGATGCCACCCCGACACAGATAAGTGTTTATCCCGACCATATAGTTTTTTGGAATGCCGGACAATTACCAGACGACTGGACAGCTCAACGATTATTCGAGAAACATCCGTCCCGTCCATATAATCCTGCTATTGCAAACACAATGTTCCGGTGCGGTGATATAGAAAGTTGGGGGCGTGGCTATAAGCGTATTTTGCAGGCCGTTAACTCATATAATCTTTTACCACCGGTTGTCGAGTTGTTGAGTGGTTTGATGATAACTTATTATACTAATATACGTTCTCAACTGAAAGCACAAAAACTGAATGAGAGATTTATACCGATTATTGAGTATGTCCTGCAAAATGAAACCATCACTAATTCGACAGTTCAGCAAATATTAGGAATAAGCAAGCCTACGGCTTCTCGTATATTACAACAATTGGATAATTGGCTTGAGATACAAGGGACAACAGGCAAAGGTACATTTTACACACTAAAGGGCTCACAAAGGGCTCACAAAGGACGTGGTAAAAATTAAAATCAGAGCAAATATCAGGAATTCAAGGTATTAGAAGGTACTCAAAGGGCTCACAAAGGGCTCATGATAAAGCAAAGGGGCTGCCTTTTTGAAGGTATTCGGGGGCGTAAAGTAAACTGTGTCATGCGCTGTTTTTCTTTCAAGCTCATCGGTCGGGGATCGGCCAGCGCCAAGGGGGTGCACCAGCACTCCCGACGAGCGTAAAATTACAACAACTTAAATCT
>Ga0192239_1081_pt1 | contig 31947 bp, 20 predicted proteins | sample Koala_Koa27_G3_FD_131231 | JGI IMG/M metagenome (GOLD analysis project Ga0192239, IMG submission 131231) | Enriched cells from koala feces incubated with labeled cellulose particles, San Francisco Zoo, California, United States - Koala_Koa2-7_G3 ... | reverse complement strand
ATTGTATTTGATAAGTTTGAACGCGTAATTACCCGGAATGAGGATGCGAAGAAGAAAGTATCCGGCTTCGGCTTGGGGCTGAACTATGTGATGAATGTGGCCCGTGAACATGGAGGATACGTCAGTGTGGAGAGTGTGGAAGGAAAATATAGCGAATTTACGGTTTCTTTGCCATTGCCGGTGGAGAACGAGGAATGAGCGTGGCCTGACCTGTCCGCTTTTCGACAGGCAAGCCGAACCACGTCTTTTAAATTGTTATTCTACGGGAGGCACATCCAGAATGCTGCCATATCGATGGTATTCGAAGGAGATGCTTTGCTCTTTAATATAATGTATCAACTCTACACGTCCGTTTTTCACAGGTTTTGCCGTGGCAATGTATTTGTTTCTACGAGCCGCCTCTTCATACACTTCCATCGGAATATCAGCGCCACAAGTGCGGATGCGTTCATAGCTCCTCATTGTTTTGAGAAATTCATCGAATGTTTCTTTCTTTAGTGTACAGCCGGTAGATGATAATGCAGTCGTGCGATCATCATTCGGGTCAAAGCTGATAGTCAGTGGTGTGTGGCAGAGCTTTGCGGCAAGTGCAATCATTTCCGCTTCTTCGTTACTATCTCCCGGGAAAAGGCGGAGTACCATATTCTTTAATGGCAGATAACGGAATGCATTCTGTTCGCCATATAACTTATTGATATCCCGTGCATGCGCAAATTCTTCTTCATAAGCATGAGGATAACTTTGCTTATAATCCGTATTACTTTCCGGTTTGTCGGTAATCTTCACAAGGCAGGCGCAATAGTTCGGTCCGCCTGCTTTTACACCACCACCGAAAGCAGACAGTTTCATCCCACCGAAAGGTTGGCGGTTGACAATAGCACCTGTGATACCACGATTGATATAAAGATTACCTGCCAGAATGGAGTCTTTCCAGAGTTTTTGTTCGTTTTCATCCAGGCTTTGCAGACCGGAAGTCAAACCGTAGTCCAGGCTGTTTACCAACTCTATTCCCTGTTGAAGATTGTCAATACAAGCCACACTTAACATGGGACCGAACAATTCTGTGCGGAATGAATAACTACCCGGTTTTACTCCCCACTTCACGGTAGGGGCGAGGATGTATTGCTTCTCGTCGATAAACTTAGGTGGAACCAGCCAGGACTCGCCGAGTTCCAGTGTAAGGGCTTGCAATAACTTGTCGTTCCGGTTGGTAATCATGGGGCCTACTACGTTACCGGCTTCCCATACACTGCCTACTTTCATACTGGTGGCGGCATCCTTCAGCTTATCCTGGGAGTTCTTGTCTTCGTATACAGAGCGTTCTACAAGCAGTAGGGAACATGCTGAGCACTTTTGTCCGGCATTTCCGAAAGCAGAAGCAACGATATTCATGATGGCATGATCACGGTCGCCCGAGGCTGTAAGGATAATCGTATTTTTTTCCACCGGTTTCGGCAGAAAGTGGGGTAGACGGGTTGGTACGTGCAATGCTTTGGGCCGTATCCGTACCTCCTGTCAGGATGATATGCTTGATAGCCGGAGCTGTGGTCAGTTCTTTCAGTGCTTCACGGTCGGTTATAATGACTTGTAATGCTTCTTTGGGCACTCCTGCATCCCAGAAAGCCTTGGCAAATAGCCATGCTACGGGAGCAGCTACTGTTGCGGGTTTCAGTATCACGGTATTGCCACCGGCCAATCCGGCTACAATGCCGCCGATAGGAATGGCACATGGGAAGTTCCACGGCGAAATGACGAGGATTGTTCCTTTGGAGGTAATGTCCACATCATGCAGTGTGGCGAATTTTTTCATTGTTGTGGTATAGAAGCGGGCGTAGTCGATACCTTCGGATACCTCTACATCTCCTTCTAGCACTGTTTTACCTGTTACAGCACACATGCTGCCTATCAGATCTCCGCGCATATCACCCAGGCGATTGGCTGCTTCGAACATGATTCTATGACGTTCCTCTAAGGTAGTGTTCCGCCAGCCTGCGGGATCTTTCTCTGCAATGCCGATGATTTGCTTTATTTGTTCCGTATTGGCTTGCGACATTTCACAAATACATACTTCATCATTCTGGCAGCGGTCCATGTACTTATGGCGTTTTTCACAAATGATGGTTTCGGCTCCTATTTGCAGAGGAATGATTTCCGGAGTATCGGCGGAAGACTTTTTCCATTTGGCAAAGATCTTTCGTACCCATTCCTGGTTTTGAGGCAGATCAAAATCCGTATCCGGTTCGTTTTTCATCACATCGGATGGAGGGACGGGAGAATATGGTAAAAGCCTGTTCTGCGTGCGCGTAGGAATATGAGAAACGCTATCTTTCTTGTGATATGCTTCTTCAAACTGTTTTTGCAGGAAATTCCAGGTATCAGTTCCCGGTTTCAGATTGAATGAATGAGTGAGGAAGTTATCCGGAGCTGTATTTTCGTCCATGCGGCGCACCAGATAAGAGACTGCATTCAGGAAGTGTTCATCTTTCACTACCGGTGCATATAGTATGATGTGATTACCCAGTTGCGACTGTGCACGCCATACATGGTCGGCCATACCTTCCAACATCTCAAATGTCATATATTCTGAACTGTTGTTTTTCTGGCTCAACAGGTAAGCGTAGGCTATTGTGAACAGGTTATGCGAAGCCACTCCGATGTGCAACGCTTTTGCATTTTCGGGCAGCAGGGCGCGTTCCAGAATATGCAGGTAGTTTGCATCTACTTCCGTTTTTGTGGAAAGTATGGGGTTGGGCCAGCCGCGCAAGGAAGAAATCACGGTTTCCATTTCCAGATTGCAACCTTTTACAAGGCGCATTTTGAGTGGTGCACCTCCCTCAGCCACGCGTGCATTTGCAAATTCCAGCAATTCCGTCTGGAAATCATAAGCATCTGGCAGATAAGCTTGTACGACGATACCGGCTGAATAATCTTTGAATTCCGGTTTGCTTAGTACAGTTTTAAACAGGCGTAAAGTAAAGTGTGAATCTTTATATTCTTCCATATCCAGATTGACAAACTTCGCACGTTTCACTCCGTTTTCATCTGTATGCGGGAAGTCTATTGCTTTTTGGTAAAGAGCGGACATGCGTTTCACCAGTTCCGGGAAACTCTCTTCATAATTCAAAGCATGCGTCTGGGCATAGATGCCGGATATCTTTACGGAGATATAGTTAATATCCGGAGCTTCCAATGCTTCCAAGTAATGATGGTAACGGTGATCTGCTTCCCCATTGCCTAAAACGACTTCACCCAGCAGGTTCACATTTTGTCCAACCTTTTGCTGTGCACGTTCAGACAGGTGTCGGGTTAACTTGGGACGCGCTTCATCAAGGATAACTTTAGATGTATCCATGCGTAAGCGTTTCTTTATAATAGGTATGGCAATGAAGTCGAAATGATGTCCGAAGGTTTGGTACATTTTAAAGAGGAAAGTATCCCGCTTGTTTAGGAATTCAGGTACTCCATAGCGGTCTATCAGAGTCTTAATGCGGGCGGCAAGTTTTTTGCGATCACGTATCTGCGAAGATTCATCCAGCATTTTCACCAGGAACTTCTTGTCCTGCGGGCGTTGCACCATGACGGCATATTTATGCTGTTCCTTGCGTTCTTCGTTTGTGATGGTTTGCTCACACGTGTTGTGTAGCTTCAGTACCCATTCTTGTACCTCGGCTATGGTAGGTCTATTATCCATAATCTATTCATGTTTAGTAAATGACTGAAAATAAATATCACTTGCGAACTAAAAACATGAATAAAGGGTGGGGCTGAACATTACGGCACGATACCGGTGCAAGGTCTGGAGAGCTTGCTGCGAAAACCGGTCAAAGATTAATCTTCTACCCATAGTACAGTGATGTTAAAGGTTAATGTATGCCTGATGCAAATATACACTAATTCTTTTATTATCAAAGAGAAAGAAATAAAAAAGTGATAAGGTGGTAAGGTGATAGGGCGATAAAGTCATGAATCAAAAGAGCTAAGGTGAGGACTGCTTTCTTATGCCTTAACAAAGATTTTTCTCACTGTTATGAGAAGAAAAACTCATGAGTATGAGAAAATATTCTCTTTACTATGAGATTTTATTCTCATAATGGCGAGAATATTTGAGAAAAGTAGTCTATTTCTTGTTGCTGCGTGGTTCTTCAAAAGAAACTTTTGGCATGATTTCCTTTGTAATGATTTGCTTTGATGCGTTCGCTGATGAAGAAGTTTTCCCATAAAGCATCTGTAAGCTTTTAAAGTTCAAATCCCCAATATCATACTAACATTTGGGATTATAATCCTAAAATTCATACTGTTTTTGGGGATTAGCCGTTGCCGGTTACGAAGAAACCTCATTACCGTTCTATAAAGTAGTAACGGTAATGAGGCTTTTATCAGAAAGAAGTATTATATTCGCTTACTTTACTTCCCAAATATCATTCGTCATCAACAGTTCCTTGAAGTTGTGATACTTCTTCTTTGCTGATACTTCTTCAATCTGTTCCATTACAGCATCGTCATAAGTCGGAGCTTCCACATCGCGGATTACACCGAGAGCAACCGGGAAGTCAGGACCTTCCATCAGAGCCAATTTCAGTTGCAATGTATTATCCATGCAGTGTGCATCATGAACAAGGATATCCTTTTCTGTGATATCGTTTTCGCCCAGCTTCACAACTTTCAGTCCGAAACCTTCCTGCATCAATCCAAACTCTTTGTTCTCACCGAAAAGCATTGGCTTACCGTGTTCCAGGTAGATAGCATTCTTGGCACGTCCGTCTTTGTTGTATACAGAGTCGTAGGTTCCGTCATTGAAGATAACGCAGTGTTGCAAAATCTCACACACAGCAGTTCCTTTATGATTAGCAGCAGCCTTCAGAACTTCTCCTGTGCCGGGACCATCTGTGGCTACACAGCGTGCAAAGAAACGTCCACGGGCACCGAAGCAGAGTTCAGCTGGGTGGAACGGATCTTCTACCGTACCATAAGGAGAGGATTTGCTGACGAAGCCACGGGGAGACGTCGGGGAATATTGTCCTTTTGTCAGACCGTAGATGCGGTTGTTCAGCAATAGAATGTTGATATCTATATTACGACGGATAGCATGGATAAAGTGGTTACCACCGATAGCCAGACCGTCACCATCACCTGAAACCTGCCAAACGCTCAGGTTAGGATTGGCTACTTTACATCCGGTAGAGATGGCGGCAGCACGTCCGTGGATAGTCTGCATCGCATACGCATTCATATAATAAGGCAGACGGCTGGAGCAACCGATACCCGAAATAACGGCAGTTTCCCAAGGCTTAACACCGATTTCTGCCAGTGCTTTGTGCAGTGAATTCAAGAAGAAGTGGTCACCGCAACCCGGACACCAACGAGGCTGTCCTTTTTTGAAATCTTTAGCTGTATATTCGCTCATGTCTTTCGATACTTTACGGGGTTATTATTTATTTAAAATCTCGGTGAAGGCAGTCACCAGTTCACTTACTAAGAACGGCTGTCCCTTGACTTCATTGAATTGATACGGAGTGAAATTATCCACCTTCATGCGGAGATAACCGGCAAATTGTCCCAGATTCTGTTCGGCAACTACCACTTTCTTGTATTTCTTCAATACTTCAGCCGTATTTTTAGGCAGCGGATTGATATAAGAGAAGTGAGCTAAGGCTACTTTTTGTCCGGCTTTGTTCATCTCTTCCATAGCAGAATACAAGTGTCCGTAAGTACCGCCAAAACCTACAATCAGCAGGTCTGCATCATCTGCACAGCCTTGTACCTCTACATCGGGTACAGCAATCTTTGCAACTTTTTCTGCACGCAGGTGGCACATCAGATTGTGGTTTTCAGGATCGGTAGAGATCGCACCAGTGTTGCTGTCTTTTTCCAGACCACCGAGGATATGAGTATAGCCTTCTTGTCCCGGAACGGCCCAGTAGCGTACCTGGTTCTCAGGATTGCGTTTATAAGGAGTATAGTTATCCTTCATTTCAGGAGTAACATACTGAGGTTTGATTTCAGGATATGTATCCAGATTCGGCAGCTTCCATGCACCGGAGCCGTTGGCTACGAAACCGTCTGTCAACAGAACTACCGGAGTCATGTGTTCCAAAGCCATCTTACAAGCTGCATAGGCTGCATCGAAGCAGTTTGTCGGTGAGGTTGCAGCAATAACTGGCATTGGGCTTTCGCCGTTACGGCCAAACAAAGCCTGCAACAAGTCCGTTTGTTCCGATTTAGTCGGCAAACCTGTGGAAGGACCACCGCGTTGTACATCCAGAACAACCAGAGGAAGTTCTGTAATCACTGCAAGGTTCATAGCCTCTGATTTCAGGCAGACACCCGGGCCGGAAGTGGTAGTTACAGCCAATGCACCAGCAAAAGAAGCACCGATAGCCGTAGCACAGCCGGAAATCTCATCTTCGCATTGGACGGTAATGACACCTAAGGATTTATGTTTGGAGAGTTCATGTAATACGTCCGTAGCCGGAGTGATGGGATAAGAACCCAGGAATAACTTCAGACCTGCTTTTTCAGCAGCAGCAATGAAACCGTAGGCTGTAGCTTTGTTGCCCATGATATCCATGTATATTCCGGGCGTCTTTATCTTACTTTCTATCTTATAAGTATGTGCTACGGAAGCGTGTGTATTGTGACCATAGTCGTAACCGGCGTGAATCACCTTGATGTTAGCTTCTGCTATTTCCGGCTTTTTTGCAAACTTCTCTCTAAGGAAATCTTCTGCAATCTTCAGGTCGCGATTGAACAACCAGCATACCAAGCCAAGAGCGAACATGTTGCGGCATTTCAGCATTGCTTTGTTATCCATACCTGTTTCTGCCAGACAGTCTTTCACCATTTGAGAAATAGGGGCAGCAATAACATCTTGCTTGATACCCATTTCTTCGATAGGATTGTCAGTCTTGAAAGCGGCTTTCTGTAAATCGGAAGCTTGGAAACAGTCTGTGTCGATAATGATGCAAGCAGTAGACTTAGCAAGCTTATACTGTGTTTTCAATGCGGCAGCGTTCATAGCTACCAATACGTTGCATTTATCACCCGGGGTGAATACTTTGTTGGCGCCGATGTGTACCTGGAAACCTGATACGCCGGTCAGAGAGCCTTGCGGGGCGCGGATATCTGCGGGATAGTCGGGGAAAGTACTGATGTCATTTCCCACCGTAGCCGATACTGTTGAAAAGATGTTGCCGGCGAGCTGCATACCATCGCCGGAGTCTCCGGAAAAGCGGACTACCACTTGATCCAGTTCTTTTACCATCATGTCGTTTGCCATAATTTCGTATTACTATGATTAATTTATAGGATCACTTAAAATCTGTTTTCATGTTGGTTGGGGTACTTACAAAAAGTACTACGCTTTTTATAGGCACGTTTGCAAATGTCGGAAAGTTATGCGACTTGGCAAAATCTTTTTGAGTTAATCTGTGATTGTGTACTAAAAGAATTGAGAAATGAGTGTTTTTTGATATTTGGAGTGAACAAAACTCTGACTATGTGTCTGACTTGAACGAATAAAAGTTGCATATTATCATTTGTTCTGCTGATGCATGTGTTGACTAAATGTAAGTGTGGATGCTTAATTTGATGCTGTGTGAAGCTGTTTTGACTTTACACTTTGATAAAATCTTGTGTTGCTTGTATTTTCTTGACTTCTCGATAAAAGATTCGTTCGGCCTTGTAAAATCGGGAGAATGCCTTATCTTTGCAACCGCAAATGTTGCTGGTCCTGTAGTTCAACGGATAGAATAGAAGTTTCCTAAACTTTAGATAGGGGTTCGATTCCCCTCGGGACTACAAAATAAAAAGGGAAGTCGAACGAATCGACTTCCCTTTTTTATCGTTAACTTTATAGTTCTTATTTAGCTACTTCAGCAGCAGGTTCAGCTATTTTTTGTTCTTCAACATCATGTATGCGATAGGAGATGCAATGAACGAAGAAGACAATGTACCAATTACAACACCGAGAATCATTGCGAATGCGAAGCTGCGGATAGAATCGCCACCAAGGATGAAGATACACAGCAACACAATCAATGTACTCAGTGAAGTATTGATAGTACGTGCCAGAGTTGTATTCAATGAGTCGTTGAACAGTTGTTTTCTGTCACGTTTCGGATACAAGCCGAAGAACTCACGTACACGGTCGAAGATTACCACCTTGTCATTGATAGAGTAACCGATAGCTGTCAGAATAGCACCGATGAATGTCTGGTCAATTTCCAGTGAGAATGGCATCCAGCCCCAGCAGAGAGAATAAGCGCCCAGAATCATCAATGTATCACTTGTCAGTGCAGCTACAGAACCTACACTATATGCAATGTTACGGAAACGAATCAAGATGTACAGACCAATAGCAATCAAAGCAAGCACTACAGACCACATAGCCGATGTTTTGATATCATCTGCAATACTCGGACCTACTTTCTGTGAGCTGACGATACTACCACCAGTATGGTTTTCACGATCGATAAATGTTTCCAGAGTAATGTTTTGCGTCAATACGGGCTTCAATGTCTCATAGAGATATGCTTCTATTTCAGAGTCAACATTGTTGCCGTCTTCTTCAATACGATAGTTTGTACTGATACGTACAGTTTTCTTATCTGTACCGATAGCGATTACACTAACGTTAGCGTCACCAAATTTACTGGAGATTAACTCGCGTACTTGTTCTGGTTCTACCGCATTCTCAAATTGTACCTTGAAGTTACGTCCACCTGTGAAGTCGATACTTTGGCTTAGGCCGCGTACAAAGAGTGAACCGATACAGATTACAAGAATAATACCTGTAATTGTCAACCACTTCTTGTTGCCACCCATGAAGTCAAAATGTACATTCGCCATCAAGTTCTTGGAGATCTTAGAAGAGAAGGTCAGGTTCAACCATTTATCTTTATTCATGAAGTATTCATAAACCAAACGTGTCATAAACATAGCGGTAAAGAATGAAATCAAGATACCGATAATCAAAGTCGTGGCGAAACCACGGATAGGACCTGTACCGAAGTTGAACAGGATTATACCTGTAATAATAGAAGTTAAGTTAGAGTCGAAGATAGCTGAGAATGCGTTGGAGTAACCATCTGCGAGTGCTTTCTTCACACCCTTACCTGCACGCAATTCTTCTTTGGTACGTTCGTAAATCAATACATTAGCATCCACAGCCATACCCAGTGCCAACACCATACCGGCAATACCGGACATTGTCAAGGCCGCCTGGAAAGACGAGAGGATACCCAATGTAAGGAACATGTTCAATACCAGTGCACCATTGGCAACCATACCCGGAATGAAACCGTACATAGTGCACATATAAACCATCAACAGAATCAATGCAACGATGAATGAGAATACACCGGCGTTGATAGAAGCTTGTCCCAAAGACGGACCTACGATATCTTCCTGAACGATACGTGCAGGAGCCGGCATCTTACCTGACTTCAATACGTTCGCTAAGTCTTTTGCTTGCTCAGGAGTGAAGTGCCCGGTAATTTGTGAGTTACCACCTGTAATTTCTGTATTTACATTCGGTGCAGAATATACATAGCCGTCCAATACGATAGCAATGCTCTTACCAATGTTCTGCTTAGTCAACTGAGCCCAGCGGCGTGAACCGTCTGTATTCATAGACATACTTACAGCAGGCTTGCCAAATTGGTCGTATTCGTCTTTAGCGCTTACAACAACGTCGCCTTCCAACGGAGCACGTCCGTTACGTTCGGTTGAACGGATAGCGTAAAGTTCGAAAGTCTGTCCTTTAGGATCGTATTCATAAGCAGAAACACCCCATTTCAGACGGAGATCTTTCGGAAGTTCAGACTGGATTTCTTTCATAGAAAGATATCTGTTGATGTCAGCTGTATCCTTGTAATTAGCATAAGCTACAACGGGACCTTGTCCGCTGGAGTTAATTTGTAGAACAGCCAGTAACGGGTGTTCTTTCTTAATTTGTGCTAAATCTACAGATTGTGCTTTGTTTTCACCTTTCAATGCTGCGGCAAGACTATCGGCAGTGCTGGTAGCTTGTGCCACAACCGGAGTAGCAGTGCTGTCAACGGCTACACTGTCAGCCGGTGCTTCATTAGATAAAATGCTGCGCAGTTTGTTATCAGCAGCTTGCAGATAAGGTGCAACATCCTTTGCATTGTACGTTTCCCAAAACTCCAGATTAGCAGAACCTTGCAGTAATTTTCTTACACGCTCCGGTTCTTTGATACCCGGAAGTTCCACCATGATACGTCCCATCTTGTCTTCCAGACTCTGGATATTGGGCTGAACCACACCAAAGCGGTCGATACGAGTACGGAGTACATTGTATGAGTTATCAACTGCGGCTTTTACTTCCGAACGCAGTACTTTTTCTACTTCAGCGTCGGGAGTCTTTTGGTTAACTTTGTCTTTTAATTGTTGAGTAGCGAAAAGTTCAGAAAGACGTGCATCCGGAGCAATTCTGTGATACTCTCTAACAAACAGGGTAATGACGTCATCCTGGCTGCTAATAGCCTGTTTGGCGGCAGTTGCCAATGCTTGGTTGAATGCTTCATCGGTTTTGTTGTCCGCCAATGCTTTGATAACATCAGGAACAGAAACTTCAAGGATAACGTTCATACCACCCTTTAAGTCCAAACCTAAACTGATCTCCATCTCACGACACTGTTTCAGTGTCCAATTGCCGAACCACACTTTCTCGTTTGACAGAGAATCCAGGTAGTCCTGCTCTAACTTCAGATCACCTTTTGCGTACTCTTTTGCCTTATTGTTATAATGGCGAGTCACAAAAGAGAAGGAAAGGTAGAACACACATACCAGTGTGAGCAAAATTGCAAAAACCTTTACAAATCCTTTGTTTTGCATGTTACTTTTAGTTTATTATGATTACTTTATTAATTGATTTCTATAGCGTACAAGGCTGCAAATATAGTTTTTTTTCACATTCGGAAGTAAAAGGAACTCAAATATTTGCATCTGGCAATGATTTTGCTGCCTTTGTATGGCACTAATTTTACTTCATTCCACGATTTTTTAACATTGGTTCCAGTTGAGGCTCAGCACCACGGAAATTCTTGTAAAGTGTCATCGGGTCTTCACTGTTACCTTTTTCAAGAACATTATACCGGAAAAGATCTGCTGTCTTTTTGTCGAAGATGCCATGCTCTTTGAAAGCTTCAAAAGCATCGTTGTCCAATACGTTTGCCCATAAATAGCTGTAGTAGCCTGCAGCATAACCACCAATGATATGATTGAAGTAGGTGGTACGATAACGCGGGGCTATTTCGGGGATAAGATTCAATTGATTCATGGCTTCTTTCTCATATGCCAATACATCCAGATTCTTGGTGTCAGTCAGGTTGTGCAGATTCATATCCAGAATGGCAGCAGCCAGTAATTCAGTGGTCATGAAGCCTTGATTGAAGGTTTTCTGATTCAGAATCTTTTCGATAAGGCTGTCGGGAATGGTCTCTCCTGTCTGATAATGCTTGGCATACATTTTCAGTACTTCAGGTTCAGTAGCCCAATGTTCATTTATCTGGGAGGGCAATTCAACAAAGTCACGTACGACATTTGTTCCGGAAATGCCTTTATAGTTACACTTAGTCAGTAATCCGTGCAGAGCGTGCCCAAATTCATGGAATAGAGTTTCTACTTCATCGATTGTTAACAGTGACGGAGTGTCGCCTACAGGTTTGGTGAAACTGCATACGTTGCATACCAACGGACGAATATCGCCTTGTTGTTCACGATAGTTACTCATCCATGCACCACCGCTCTTGCCCGGACGTGGGAAATAGTCTACATAGAAGATACCCATATGAGAGCCATCTGCGTCTTTTACTTCGAATACTTCTACGTCAGGATGATATACGGGAATACCTTCCAGCCTCGTTAATGTAATGCCATAGAGCTTGTTGGCAACTGCGAAAGCTCCTTCACGCACGTTTTCCAGTTTAAAGTAAGGCTTGATTTCATCTTCTTCAAGATTATATTTCTCTTTGCGAAGCTTTTCAGTATAATACCACCAGTCCCATGCTTCCAGTTTTTCTCCTTTGCCTTCTTTATCCATGATCTTTTGCAAATCAGCAGCTTCGGCTTTTGCTTTCGGCAAGGAGTAGCTCCACAGGTTATTCAGGAAATTCATTACAGTAGTGGAGTTCTTAGCCATTGTGTTATCCAGAACGAAATTGGAATAACAGTCAAAACCCAGTAATTGTGCTTTCTCAAGGCGAAGACTTACAATGTCTGTAATGATTTTCTTGTTATCGTTCTTATCATTGTTGTTACCGCGATTGATATAAGCCTTGTATATCTGTTCACGCAACGGGCGGTTTTCTGAGTATTGCAGGAATGAGAGTCGGCTGGCATTTCCTAAAGTGAACAGCCATTTTCCTTCCTGGCCGTCTGCTTTTGCTTCTTCTGCTGCGCTTTGACGGAACCACTCGGGCAGTCCGGCAAGATCTTCTTCTTTGTCGATGTATAGTTTGAAAGCATTATTTTCATTCAGAATATTATCGCTGAATGTGAGACCTAATGTGGACAACTGTTTGTTGATCTCACGCAGACGTGTCTGCTTTTCGGGAGAAAGGTTTGCACCGGAGCGAACAAAGTCTTTATAAGTCTCTTCCAACAGACGCTCTTGTTCAGTGGTCAGTTTCAAAGATTCTTTTTGTTGGTATACGGCATTTACTTTTTTAAAGAGCTCTTGGTTCAGTGAGATATTATCGCTGTGCTCTGATAATGTCGGAGCTATTTTTATGGACAGTTCATTCAAGCCGGGTGTCTTTTCGGCATCCGTCATATTATAGAAAATAGCACTAACCCTGTCCAGTATCGGAGCGCTATTGTCGAGAGCAACGATTACATTTTCAAAAGTAGGTGCTTCAGAATTATTCACTATAGCATCGATATTCGCGTTTTGTTCTTCGATCCCTTTCAAAAAGGCGGGTTCGTAATGTTCCAGTTTAATTTTATCGAAGGGCGGTACGCCATGTTCGGTTTGGAACTCAGACAAAAACGGATTTGTTTCCGTTTGTGTGGTACAGGAGTACATCATACAAGTTGTAGCTAAAATAAAAATACACTTCTTAAACATAGTTTTAAGTATTAGATATTAATCATTTTTTTCTTTATTCTTTTTTCTTCAGATAACACCAGATTGGATAATGGTCAGACTCTTTTATAGATCGGTCTACCATACAGTTATAAGATTTTAGATTTTTACTTGCCAGGATATTGTCAATCCTGAAGTAGAATTTGTTTTGATTGTAAGAGATACCTAGTCCGCGACCCGATTGTGTGAAAGTGTCATTCAGTCCCTGGCCGATTACTCTGTGAGCGTAGGAGATGGGTGTATCGTTAAAGTCACCGCATACGATAATGTAAGGGTGTTGTGACGCTGCAATTTCTTGTGCGATGCTGTCGGCTTGCGAACCACGGATGGCAGAAGCTTCTGCCAGTTTGCGGATAAGCAGGCGGGCACCGCTTTTTACCTTTTTCGTTTCGGGAGATTTGAGCATACTTTCATAGACAACTTTATCTTCTTTCGTCAGTTTATTAGATTCCAGATGGTTGTTGATAAGCATTACAGTATCTTCCCCTATTTTTAGCTCATAAACCGCAGAACCATTGTATTCGCTGGCATAATCTAATCTGCGGGACGAAAGTATGGGGTATTTGGAATAACAGGCTATCCGGTTGGTATGGCCTTTTCCGCTTCCTACAGTTTGAATCTTATGATAAGGATAATCTTTCAGAGCTTTCTCGACATCTTTTTGGCTGAGATAATGAGAAGATTCAATGGTCTGGTACTCTTGTAGGCATAGGATGTCTGCTCCACTGTTCTTCAGATAATTTAAAATAGGGTTCTCTCCGTCTTTCTTAACGGCTCCATCGAATCCCATTATATTGTACGATAAAACTTTGAAGCTGTTTTCCGGTAACTTGTTCGTATGAAAATTAATAGGAAAATAAGTCCGTATCTGCGGATAGCATAGAAGAAGGCTTGTCAATGTGACTAATGCAAACTTATAATTCTGGATAATAAGCCAAAAGACCAGAAAGCAAATATTAATCACCAGAAAGATAGGAAATGCCAGTCCGAAACAGGACTCCACAGGATGTGCGGCCGGCTTAATATACGGGCTGTAAGCGGTAAGAAGCAACAAACCTATGAAGAAGATGTTGACCGCTAAAATCAGATAAGCGACGAATCTGCCAATATGCCTTATTCCCATATTTCTATATTATCGTTTGCTCGCATCGAAAAGACTTTTCTTTTCTTCCGTAGCCAGGCTTTCGTATCCCGATTTTTTTAGTTTATCGAGGATGCGATCTATTTCTTCTGACTGAACTTTCTTGCGGGCGTTGTAATCGTAGTCTTTCTGACGACTGTTACCATAATGCACTTTCATTTTGGGTTTGCGAGGCTTGAAGCTGAATACTGAAACGATAGCATCCAGAATCTTATTAATCCAGGACGTAATGTCTCTGCCTTTACTCAATCCTGCTGCAAACCAGACTCCTGCTAATGCGCCACCCAAATGGGCGATATGTCCACCTGCATTGCTGGATGTGATGAACAGTAAATCAGTACCGATAACAATCAGTGCCAGATATTTCAGTCGTATCGTGCCAAATAGGAATAATCGTATCGGGTAGTTCGGCTCACGATATGCGGTCGCAGCTACAATAGCAAGCACAGACGCAGATGCTCCCAGCATAAATGAGTAGTCAACCATCGGACGGAAATACGGAAAAACGTTATATGCCACCATGTACAGCAATCCGCCGCAAATACCTCCCAATATATAAACTCCCCGCAAATGCTTTGCAGAGAAGAACATCAGGAACAATGCGCCAAACCAATATAGCCATAGCATGTTGAACAGAATATGCAGAAAACCTGCATGCATAAACATGTATGTGAACAGCGACCAAGGCTGTATGATGAATTGTGTAAATGAAGCAGGAAGCTCCAACCATTCAAATACCCCTCCAAGACTACGGTTGAATAGCTGCAAAATAACTTCCGTCAGCGTAGTAACCACAAAGACGGCTACGTTGATATAAATCAGTTGGATATAAATATTCCCTCTCCGAAAAGCTTCTTTAAGATCAGTTGTAATAGTACCCATTTCCTCTGTCTTTTTTTCTCCAATACATGATCAGTATAAAACCGAATATCATACCACCCAAGTGTGCAAAGTGAGCTACATTGTCGTTAGGATTGTTGGCAAAACCAGCGTACAGTTCAATCAATGCGTATCCGATAACAAAGTACTTGGCTTTTATCGGAAACGGCAACGGAAATATGAATAGCGGCTGATTGGGGAATAACATTCCGAAGCCCAGCAAAATGGCATACACGGCCCCTGAAGCTCCTACGGTAACTCCGTTTAAAAGAGCATTCAGATTTGCCATGGATGGATAGGTGTAGTTCATATTGTCCCGCATGATTTGAGCGCCTTCCTGATATACGGTATTAATCATTTCCGGACTCATTCCGGTCTTTGCAGCCTGGATGCGTATGTATGTTACCAGCATACTGATTAAGCCTGCACCTATACCACATATCATATAGTAAGATAAAAAACGTTTGGGTCCCCATACTTGCTCGAGTATGCGACCAAACATCCACACGGCAAACATGTTAAAGAAAAGGTGCGTAAAGCCTCCATGCATGAACATGTATGTGATAAGTTGCGCTATGTTAAAGTCATCGGCAAGAAAAAAGTGAAGTCCCAGATAACGGGCTAAATCCAGGCCGTAACTTTGAGCAACAATGGTCGCAAGAAAGACCAGTACATTAATGATTAATAGGTTCTTAGTAACTGTTGGTATGGCATTCATAATCTGTTATTTCATTCATTGAGTTGCAAAAATACGAATAAATTCTGTTCTATAACAGAAAAACGACTTTCTATTCCTTTTTTTCGCCAAAATCCAATCTTTTTTTAATGTTTTTATTTGATATTCAGAAATATTGCTCTATTTTTGTAGAGCTTTGTGAAATTCTATTGCAGATATCTTTTGTGTAACATATTAATTATTAAATTTTAAATTTATGAACAAGTCAGAACTTATCAGCGCTATGGCAGCAGAGTCCGGTTTGACAAAAGCGGATTCTAAGAAAGCATTGGATGCTTTCATGGCATCAATCACAAAGGCTCTAAAGGCTGGTGATAAAGTATCATTGGTTGGCTTCGGTACGTTTGCTGTGTCAGAAAGAGCAGCACGTCTGGGCATTAATCCTTCTACCAAACAGAGCATTACGATTCCTGCAAAGAAAGTTGCTAAGTTTAAACCTGGTATGGAGTTGACTTTGGCCATCGGATAAAGACGGCTACGAATAAAGAATAGAAAAGGAGATGCAGCAGCACCTCCTTTTTTATTATCCCTACAAACGGAGTACTTAATTCGCCAAAATATAGTATCTTTGCACCCGGAAAATACTTTTAAATCATGAATATAGAAGATAAACTGGTAACGTCCGTAATCAATGGACTGAAAGCACTGTACGGACAGGATGTGCCTGCCGCACAGGTGCAACTGCAAAAAACCAAGAAAGAATTTGAGGGACACCTCACGCTGGTCGTTTTTCCTTTCCTGCGCATGTCAAAGAAGGGACCGGAGCAGACAGCACAAGAGATTGGTGAATACCTGAAAGCTAATGAACCTTCCGTTGCTGCGTTCAATGTCATCAAAGGTTTCCTGAACCTGACCATTGCTTCTTCTGCCTGGATTGAGTTACTGAACAACATTCATGCCGATAAACAGTACGGTATTACTACTGCCACGGATCATTCTCCGCTGGTTATGATAGAATATTCTTCACCCAATACCAACAAACCACTTCACTTAGGTCATGTGCGCAATAACCTTTTGGGTAATGCCTTGGCCAACATCGTTATGGCGAACGGTAACAAAGTGGTAAAGACGAATATCGTGAACGACCGCGGTATTCATATCTGCAAATCCATGTTGGCATGGTCCAAATATGGAAATGGTGAAACTCCTGAATCATCCGGTAAAAAGGGCGATCATCTGGTAGGTGACTATTATGTAGCTTTCGATAAACATTATAAAGCTGAAGTGAAAGAGCTGATGGCCAGATTCCAGGCTGAAGGTGCGACGGAAGAAGAAGCTAAAGCGAAAGCAGAAGCTGCCTCTCCTTTGATGAACGAAGCTCGTGAAATGCTGGTAAAATGGGAGGCCGGTGATCCGGAAGTACGTGCACTCTGGACAAAAATGAATAATTGGGTGTACGAAGGTTTTGATGAAACTTATCGTAAGATGGGTGTGGGGTTTGACAAGATATATTATGAGTCAAATACCTATCTTGAAGGTAAAGAGAAAGTTATGGAAGGTCTTGAAAAAGGTTTCTTCTATAAGAAAGAGGATGGCTCTGTATGGGCTGACCTTACTCCGGAAGGCTTGGATCACAAATTGTTGCTCCGTGCCGATGGAACTTCAGTTTATATGACTCAAGATATCGGTACAGCAAAATTGCGTTTTGCAGATTATCCTATTGACAAAATGATTTATGTTGTAGGTAATGAACAGAACTACCATTTCCAGGTGCTTTCTATCTTGCTTGATAAACTCGGTTTCGAATGGGGAAAGGGGCTTGTGCATTTCTCTTATGGTATGGTCGAGTTGCCTGAGGGTAAGATGAAGAGTCGTGAAGGTACAGTAGTAGATGCCGATGACTTGATTGAGGAAATGGTGAACACTGCTAAGGAAACTTCAAATGAACTGGGAAAACTGGATGGTTTGACTCAGGAAGAGGCTGATAATATTGCCCGAATTGTAGGATTAGGTGCTTTGAAATACTTTATTCTCAAAGTGGATGCCCGCAAGAATATGACGTTCAATCCGAAAGAGTCAATCGACTTTAATGGAAATACAGGACCGTTCATTCAATATACGTATGCGCGTATTCAATCTGTATTACGTAAGGCGGCTGAAGCCGGTATCGCAGTTCTGGCTGAAATCCCTGTAGGTATCGAGTTGAGTGAGAAAGAGGAAGGACTTATTCAAATGGTGGCTGATTTTGCAGCTGTTGTGAAGCAGGCAGGCTCAGATTACAGTCCATCTATTATTGCCAACTATACTTATGACCTGGTGAAAGAATATAATCAGTTCTACCACGATTTCAGTATCCTGCGCGAAGAGGATGAAGCCGTGAAAGTATTCCGCCTTGCTTTGTCGGAGAATGTGGCTAAAGTAGTTCGTCTCGGCATGGGATTGCTGGGTATCGAAGTACCGGACAGAATGTAATTACAGATAGTATTATAAAACATCAGCCCCGGAATGATTCTTTCATTCCGGAGCTGATTGTTTTATGATGAATCGCTTTATACTTTCTTCTTGGCATATTTTCCACGTTTCGGTTTTGCCGGAGCTGATGCAGCTTTTTCACTTTGCAGTTTGACGATTTCCAAGCAGGCATCCAGACTTAAATCTTCCGGAACGATATCTTTTGGAATCTTATAATTGCTGCCTTTATAAGCGATATAAGGGCCATATCTTCCGTTCATGATTTCCAATTCCGGTTCTTCTTCGAATTTTTTAAGATGCTTCTTGGCTTCCGCTTCCGCTTTTTCCTTGATCAGTTCCAGAGCCTCTTCCAATTCTATTTCCATAGGATCTGCTCCTTTGGGAAGTGAGGTATAGGTTCCGCTATAATAAATATACGGACCGAAACGTCCGGCATTGACGCTGACAGTTTTACCTTCATGTTCTCCAAGGGTACGTGGCAACTTGAACAGTTCCATAGCCTCTTCCAGGGTAATAGTCTCGATAGACATGCCTTTCTTCAGAGGAGAAAAACGAGGTTTCTCTTCGTCTTCCGCACTTCCTATCTGTACTACCGGACCGAAACGTCCAATCTTGACTGAAACAGGTTTGCCACTGACGGGATCGTCTCCCAATAAGCGTTCTCCGGTCTTATGTGCATTCTTGGCAGCGAGGGTACTTTCTACAGATGGATGGAACGTTTTATAGAACGTCTTCATGATAGTCGTCCATTTTGTATCACCTTCTGCTATCTCGTCGAATTGTTTTTCTACGCTTGCCGTGAAGTTGTAGTCCATGATGCTGGGGAAGTATTGCATCAGGAAGTCGGTTACAACTGTGCCGGTATCTGTAGGTAACAGTTTGGCTTTCTCAGCCCCGGTAATCTCAGTGTGTGTATCATCTGCAATCTTATCTTTCTTCAAAGTGATTACATTGTATAAACGCTCTTCGCCAGTCTTGTCTCCCTTCTCTACATACTCACGCTGCTGTACAGTAGAAATAGTAGGTGCATAAGTTGAAGGACGGCCGATACCCAACTCTTCCAGTTTGCGTACCAGGCTTGCTTCAGTATAGCGGGGTGGATGTTGCGTGAAACGTTCCGTAGCAGTTATATTCTGGTACTGTAGTTTCTGTCCCTTCTTCAAAGGAGGTAACAGATGGCTTTCATCTTCCTGCTCCACATCATCATCATAAGATTCTCTGTATACGCGCAGGAAACCATCGAATTTTACTACTTCTCCGGTTGCATTGAATGTATCAGATGCATTGCTGATGCTGATGGTTGCTGTTGTCTTCTCCAGTTCGGCATCTGCCATCTGGGAAGCTATAGTACGTTTCCAGATTAGGTCATACAGTTTCTTCTCCTGTGCGCTACCTTCTATTTGCGCCTGTTCCATATATGTAGGACGGATAGCTTCGTGTGCTTCCTGTGCCCCTTTGGTCTTGGTACTGAAGTGACGTGGATGCACATATTTGTCCCCCATCATGTTAGCGATGGCTTCTTTACTGCCGTTGATTGCGTATTCCGATAAGTTTACCGAGTCGGTACGCATATAAGTGATACGTCCGGATTCGTACAGTCTCTGAGCCACCATCATGGTTTGAGCAACCGTGAAACCAAGCTTACGTGCTGCTTCCTGTTGCAGGGTAGAAGTGGTGAACGGTGCGGCCGGGCTTTTCTTTACCGGACGAGTCGTAATATCTTCAATGGTAAACATTGCTGCCTGGCAATGCTCCAATAGTTTCTGAGCTTCTGCTTTAGTCTTGAGGCGGCGTGCAAGTTCTGCTTTCATCTCCACAAGTTTGCCGTCAGTGTCGGGAACCAGGAAAATAGCAGTGACCTTATAAGATGCTTCACTTTGGAAAGCATGTATTTCACGTTCGCGCTCTACGATGAGGCGTACGGCTACTGATTGTACACGTCCGGCAGAAAGTGCAGGTTTTACTTTCTTCCACAGTACGGGCGATAATTCAAAACCCACGATACGGTCGAGGATACGGCGAGCCTGTTGTGCATTGACAAGATTGATGTCAATGTTTCGAGGTTGCTCAATAGCCTTTAATATAGCGGTTTTGGTAATTTCATGGAATACGATGCGTTTGGTATGTTCCGGATCGAGTTTCAATACCTCATACAAGTGCCACGCGATGGCTTCTCCCTCGCGGTCCTCATCGGAAGCCAACCATACGGTATCTGCTTCTTTCGCTTCAGATTTCAGTGTCTTTACCAGCGCTTTTTTATCTTCCGGGATTTCATAGTCCGGTTCAAAGTTCTTTTCAACGTCAATACTGAATTCTTTTTTCTTCAAATCGCGTATATGACCATAGCTGGAAAGAACCTTATAATCTTTTCCCAGGAACTTCTCAATTGTTTTTGCTTTTGCCGGTGACTCGACAATGACAAGGTTTTTTGGCATAAATTTCTGTTTTATAGTGACTCCTGTCACTGAATTCGCCCGCAAAAGTAGAAAAAAACAATTGTTTCCACCTTATAATATGTAGAGAATATATTCTTTTTTAGTAAAAATGACTTTTTTTGCCTCGTTGTTTGTTAAAAACGGAAACTCACACCACCTACGAAATTGATACCTTCTGTAGGATATCCCCAATAATATTGATAGTCTTTGTTCAATAAATTGTTTACGCGGGCGTAAATAGAGATACCTTTGAAGACTTCGTAGCTGCCACCAAGGTAAAGATTACCAACGGGATCAACTCGTTCGTTTCCTATTTTTTCACGAGTGATGTGCTGGTATCCGAAGCTGATCAGGACTGAGGAGATCGGTCGGATATCTGCGTGAATGTTTGCTTCGAAAGAGGGCATATAGGCAAGTAGCCAATCTCCGTTATCTTCTTCTACCTTTGCAACTTTCCAGTCACGGTAGACACCTGAGGCGGAAAAAGAGATAATGTCTTTATAACTGTAGCTAACCTCAGCGCCTGCATAGATGTTATGCATGTTTCTTTGGAACAGTTGGAGATACGATTGGCTGTTGGTATCTACGAAATAGCTTGAAACTCCGACAGAGGCAAGGTTATTCTTTAAATCCTGGTATCCACCATAGAGATTGAACCATAAACCTGTTACAGGACTGGTCTTGAATCCGAGTGCGGCATTCAGTTGCTCGTAAGTGGCATCCAGTTGCATTTCACTCTGTCCGTAAGGCGAAACGGTTTCCAGTCTGCGGAAGTCATTGGTTCGGCGTCCGCCTGTGGCCTGGGCATAAAGAATGTAACTGTCAGAGAAGATATATTGGGCAGTGACATCCGGTGACACCCGGAACTTCTTACCAAATCCGAAAGCAAAATCCACATGGGCGCCAAGTCGGATTTTCCAGTCATCATTCTGATACAAGTAGTAAGGATTGAGTTCTACAGATGTATAATCATCAAAAAGATTGTTCTTATAAAATACGTTGTCCATTGCCAGGTCTACTCCTACAGATTGTTCTTCGGAGATAGAACCCATTGCACCTGCTTTGGTCCGTACCATCGCTTCCTGTGCATCTTTCTGAGAGAGGTCATACTGGCGTTCATAGAACATCAGGTTCGTTTCGGCATGAAACTGAAAAGGCAAGTCTTCGCTTGTCGATTTGACTCCGAAATGTACATCGCCCGACAGGAATTTCTGTTTGTTGTTTATACTATAGGGTATAAAGTTGAAATTGCTCAGACCGAAGTTGCCGGCTACATTTAAGTCCACTTTCCGGAAAGCATGTATATAGTCCATGCCAACGTGTGTACGGTAGTAACGTGCATCCCATTTTTCCGTAAAACCGGGTACTTTTAGTTTGCCGTCCATGCCGTTCATATGGAAGTTCAGATTTAACTTATCGCTATTGGGAAGGATAAATAAGTAATTGGCGCGTGCGTCCAGATCCCCATAATTCCCATATCCCAGGCGTGCGTATCCGCGTTGGGATTTGTCCTGACTTTCTGCTTCGGTATAGGCCTGCATGGTACTTGCAGGGATATTTCCTTCCGGTACCAACGTAGCGTCATATTCCACTGCTTTTTTGCTGACAGTTGGCGGTGCTACTTGTGGCAACACATTTACCTTGGAAGCATCCATGATGTCCGGATTATATTCTTGTTCTACCACGACCGTGCGGCTCAGGGTAGTGTCTTTAGCTTGCGTTTGGGCCTGTGCCCAGTTCGGGGAGGCTATTAGTGCCAATGCTCCGAATATATATTGTACCTTTTTCATATTTATAGTTGACGAGGTTTTAGTTGACAAGTTGACAAGGCCTCGTATCTTGTCAACTTGTGTCCTTATTCCTTTACTTCAGTTTTTCCAGTCTCTCATTGATCATCTGTTCAATGTCATCGTCAGCATGGTAATTCTGCTGCAGGCTCAATAAATATTGGCGTGCATCCAGTTTCTTATCCATGGCTACATATACATCAGACAGCAGAATAAAACTGCGTGCCAGCCAGTAAGCGTGTGGTGTACTTTGTTCGATGAAGTTAAGTATTTCTTTCTCAGCGGCAGCATACTCATGGGCTTTATACAGTTGCAGGGCAACCAAGTATTTAGCTTCGGCTCCATAGAGAGTACGTGTATCCTTAGCCAATGCCTGAAGATCGTTCATCGCTTTTTTGTCGGCCTGTTGGTTCAAGTATGCTTTAGCACGGAAATACAGGGCTTCGTTGCGCAATTCCGGTGTCAGCTTAGCCTCGGCAAGCATGTCCGTAGCGGCAGCGATTGTTTCTACATCATCCTGCATCATGGCTGCACTGCGTAGCATACCGGTTGCTGCAAGCTGGCGACGTTCGGCGGTGGTAGCTTTAGCCTTCAACTGCTTGTAGTCGGTAAGTGCCTGGTCGAAATGTTTACGGTTGAATAGTATTTCAGCCCGTGCGATAAGTGCTTCCTGTGAGTAAGGAGTGTCCGGATATTCCAGCAGCTTACCGGCGTGTTCCAGTACTGCTTCTTCGTCTTTCTGTTCTTTGCCGATGACGCACAGGTAATAGTGCGCATTCAGGCTGAATGCACCGTTGGGATAACTTTGCAGATAGCGTGTAAAGCTTGACTTGGCTGGTGTAATCTCTCCTTTCATGTATACCTTTTCGGCAGCGATGTAAGTCAGTGAGTCTTGTTCGCTGGCGTCGAAACGAATTTCCCCCGGCACTTTAGCCGCTAACTCGGCAAATTCATCTACGCGGTTGGCATCCACATAAATGGATTTCAGGTCTCGCATGGCAAGACGTGCTTCCTCGCTACCCGGATATTGTGTTACAACATGCTTGTATGCTTCTATCGCACGATCATAATCATCGTTCTGATAGTACAGCAAGCCAATCTCAGCGGCAGCTTTACGGCTGACCGGACTTTCCGGATATTTATCCAGTAACTCTTTGAAAGCTGCGATGGCCTGGCAGCTGTTGTTGGTCTGTACATACGAACGTCCTTTTTCATAAAGGGCATTTATGGCGTAAGGTGAACTCGGATATTTGCTGGACAGACGGTTGAGTAATGCCACTTTGCCGTCATAGTCCTTTTGCAGGCCGGCTACTAAAGCCAACTGATAGAATGAGTAGTCTCCTGCAGGAGTTCCCATATTCTCAGCTTTATTATAGTATTGTTTGGCTTCATCGAAACGGCGAACATGCAGGTGGCAGTCGCCTATACGGTTATAGGCGTCGGCAAGTGCGGTGGCATTTTCTCCTTTTTCCAGTTGTGTAAACTTCAGGAAGCGGTTTTGTGCAAGTGTATAATCTTTTTCGTGAAAAGCAATATAAGCCAGATTATAATATGCCAATGCATAAGTCTCCGTATTCCTGTCCGGGGTCAGATTCAGATATTCATTAAAGTTACGGGCAGCTTCCTGCATCCGGTTCAGGCGATAATAAGATTCACCTCTCCAATAGATGGCATCCGCTTTGGTTTGCAGATTGTATTGCCCCAAGGCAATAGACTGGTTGAAATAACCGATAGCTTCCTGGAACTGTGTATTTGCAAAAGACTGGGTGCCGAGGTGGAACAGAATTTTCTGTTTAGCCTCCAGAATGGCAGCACCCGGATGAGTGATACGTTCGATGGATTTCAGGGCAGCTTCATAACTGCGGGTATTCATATACACCTCTACCAGATAGCTGCTGACTTTATCTACATACTGAGAATTGGGGAATTCATTGAGGAACTTCTCGAAAACGGTGACAGATTCACCGAAAGCGGAATAAGAAGTTTCGTGAATGCAGAGGGCATAGTTGTATGCGGCCTGCTCCTTGATCTGCATGTTCGCATTAGAGGCGGAAGCCTGTTCAAATGCCATACACGTTTTGTTCTTGTCTCCCATTTGCAGGTACGACAAGCCCATGTGCAGATAGGCATTCTGTGAAAGCGCATCATTTTCTGTAGCTACTTCTCCGAGTGTGTTGGCTGCTTTGGTATATACACCGGAGTGATAATATGAAAGTCCCAGCATGTAGAGCGCATCCCGGCGGGGAGCTTCCTCTTTGTTGTTCGCCAGATACTTTTCAAATACTCCCATTGCTTCGTGGTATTTTCCGAAGTGGTAGTCCGCATCGCCCAGAACACGATACATTTCTGCGGTATATTCATTGTTTGGGTAGGCGGACAGGTAATTTTGTGCAACGATTTCCGCCTTATCATAATTCTTCTTTATCAGATAAATTTCTGCTATATAATAAGGTGCCAATGCTTTATACTTTTCATTATCCTGCAAAGACAGGAAACCAGTCAGGGCGTCATCGTAGCGCTGCTGGGTGTAGCGGATGTATGAAAGGTAATAAGTGCAATCCGCAACATATTTTTTGCTGGTGCTGCGAAGCATCTCGAACCAGATGGCAGCTTCTTTCACATTTCCTGTTTTCAGGTAGCAGGTGGCGAGGCGATAGGTCATGTCATCCCGTTCTTCATTTCCAAGCAGGTCGAGGCGGGAAGCATTGAACATAGCCATAGCCGCATCATAGTTTCCTTCGAAGAAGTATACGGAAGCCATGAGTGCATAAATTCGATTGGCGTATGGAGTATCGGGATACTCATCCAGATAGGCACGCAATTTATCTATACTTTTCGTATCTTTCAGTTCATAAGCGGCGCATACCAGCATATATTCGGCTTCCATCCGTTCGCCTTCAGCAGGCAACGGTTTGCCTTCAGCGTCTACCTGACGCACAAAGGCCTGAAGTGGTGGGATGGCGGCAGCGTAAGCTTTTTGTTGGAACAGTGATTGTCCTTCCTGGTAAAGTCGTTGGGGGGAAGTGATTTTCTCGCTGGTCTGTGCCGTAGCAAGCAAGGGTGCACAGCAGAGGGCCGTGCACAGTATTCGGGAGAGTTTATTCTTCATAATACAACGCGTTTTTACAAAAGTACGGGTTTTAAGTCGAATTTGTTACACTTGTTTGGCTTTTTTAGGATATAGAGTTGTGAACGTGAATCGTTATTGAACTATTTCTTTCAGGAATATTCCTAACCCTTTCCGGATAGATCCCAGCCCGAAATCTTCTGTGCGTATATCTTTCAGTGGAATGAAGAACAGGTCTGCAGCGTCATCCATTGCTTTGTAATGCAGCGTATCGGCTACCGTGCAACGGAAAAACAGATCCAGCGTATGGACAGGAAAACCGGAATACACATATATGTTAGGCAAGGAAAAAAGGTATTCCGCCTTATTCACTTCCATGCCTGTTTCTTCTTTCACCTCACGGCGCACCCCTTCTTCTCCGGTTTCGGTCATGTCGATAAAGCCGCCCGGCAAATCCAGTGTGCCTTTAGCAGGATCTTTGGCGCGGCGGCATACCAATAGCTCATTTTGTTCATTCATAATCAAGGCTACGGTGGCGGCGGAGGGGTTGAAGTAATATACAAATCCGCAGTCGGCACAGCGTTTTGACTTTTCGTTGTTGATTTCGAAATGTGCGGAACCGCATTTCGGGCAATATTTGAATTGAGAAAGAGGATGTTCCATAAAATTAAATGTTATCTTTGCGGGGACAAAGATAACTAAAAATCTCCCTATGGCAAGCATTGCTGGTGAATGCTTCATTAGTATTGAAGTTTCATTTTAGGAAGAGAATCTGCGGCAGTAGAGGAATACCTTATAGCCGAAAAATAGGACAAAAAGGACCAACTCCGTGTCAAGTCCGTACCAAGTCCATACCAAGTCCACACCTGCTCCACTCTTCCAATCTCCGTATAGGAGTGGAGAAAACACGGAGTTGGTAAGGAGCAGAAGTGTTTCTGACCAGAATCAGGTCTGTCTTTTAGCTTCTTTGATATTATTAATTTGTTCTTATTGAGCCATTCTTTCAGAAATAGATTTTGGCTTATCTTATCCCTCGCATCATATTTATTTGTACTTTTGACCCGTAAAACTTTAACTGGAAATTTTATGAAAACTGGAAAAATCTATTTCATGCTCCTTGTAAGTGTGGGCATGGCATTGGCGAGTTGTGGTAACTCTCAAAACAAGAAAAATGAATCTCCTGCAGTAGGTAGCGATAAAGATGAACATGGCTGTATTGCTTCCGCCGGATATATATGGAGTGAAGTGCAGAAAGACTGTATCCGTCTTTGGGAAAAAGGTGTCCGCATGGGAAGTGTGGCAAATAAGGAAAATACAGCGTATATTGTTTTTGCTCCCGACTCATTGCAAGTAGAATTATTCTTCTCCGGTGACCAACCCAATGAAATATTGGATCGCCGTTCGCTGCCGGGCGGAGACTATGCCTGGAATGTAGAAGACGATGATACAAAGAATGTCCGCCAGGAGAATGGAAAATGGACAATCAGCCAACGAGGAAACCTGATCTATCAGCAGGTGGACGAGGCTAAGTAATTGTTTGAGCTGTTATGGAGAACTTTGCTGCCATAGACTTTGAAACTGCCAATGAACAACGCACCAGTGTGTGCAGTGTCGGGGTAGTGATTGTACGGGATGGGGAGATTGTAGATCATTACTATAGTCTTATTCGTCCTGAACCGGAGTATTACTCCTATTGGAATACCCGGGTACATGGGTTGACATTGGCAGATACAGCGGAAGCACCGGTATTTCCGGCAGTATGGCAAGAGATTGCCCCGCTTATAGAGGGGCTTCCGCTTGTGGCGCATAACAAAGGTTTTGATGAGAGTTGTTTGAAAGCGGTTTTCAAGACTTACTGTTTAGATTACCCCGATTATGAATTTTATTGTACCTTGAGTACGGCACGAAGGCGAATCAAAGGTTTGCCCAATTATCAGTTGCATACGGTAGCGGCCTATGTTGGATACGAGTTGGAACAGCATCACCATGCATTGGCTGATGCTGAGGCTTGTGCCTGGATCGCCCGGGAAATAATAGAATAACGAAGAAAAAAGTACGAATATGGATTTAGCATCACTTACTGCGGAAGTCTGCCGCATTGCTATGGATGCAGGAAGCTTTTTGAAAGAAGAAAGAAAAACATTCCGTAGCGAGAGCGTGGAAAAGAAACATGCGCATGACTACGTGTCCTACGTAGATAAAGAATCGGAGAAGCAGATTGTTGCTGAACTCTCCGCATTGTTGCCGGAAGCCGGTTTTATTACGGAAGAAGGTTCGGCTGTGTATCAGGATGAACCCTATTGCTGGGTTGTGGACCCGCTGGACGGGACTACGAATTATATCCATGACAATGCACCTTACTGCGTATGTATAGCCCTTCGCTCCAGGGAGGAACTCTTGTTGGGTGTGGTGTATGATCCTTGCCGGGATGAGTGTTTCTATGGTTGGAAAGACGGTGGCGCTTACGTAGATGGCCAGCGGATACAGGTTTCCAATGTACAACAGATGGAAGATGCCTTTCTGGTAGTTGAACTGCCTTATAACTCATGCCAATATGCCCGTACGGGAGAACACCTGATACATAACCTGTATGGTAAAGTAGGTGGCATTCGTATGACCGGTTCTGCTGCCTTAGCGATATGTTATGTAGCTGCCGGACGTTTTGATGCCTGGGCGGAGGCGTTCATCGGTAAATGGGATTATTCGGCGGCTGCGTTGCTTGTATTGGAGGCAGGTGGCCGGGTGACCGACTTCTATGGAAATGAAAGTTTTATAGAAGGGCATCATATTATTGCTACGAACGGACATCTGCATTCTACGTTACAACAACTGATACAAGAAGTCCCTCCATTGGGGATGTAACATAAATAAGCTACTTAATGAAAAATACTGTGAAGATCTGGTTAGGCCCTCTGTTTCATCTCTTTTCTCCACGTTGTTGCGTGGTTTGTGGAGCTCCGCTTGTAGAAGGTGAAGAGGCTATTTGCACACATTGTAACATTAACATGCCCCGTACCAATTACCATAAGGTAAAAGACAACTTTGTGGAGCGTATGTTCTGGGGAAAGATTCCTTTGGAACGTGCCACTTCTTATTTTTTCTATCGCAAAGGGAGTGACTTTCGCAAGATACTGCATCAGTTCAAGTATGGAGGACGAAAAGAACTGGGTGCAATAATGGGGCGTTTTATGGCTGCAGAGTTGGCTACAACAGATTTCTTTGGAGGTATAGATGTCATTATCCCCGTGCCTCTGCATCCCCGTAAAAGGAGGGCGCGCGGGTACAATCAAAGTGAATGGATTGCCCGTGGTGTGTCTCAGGTAGTAGGATTACCTGTGGATGCTTCTTCCGTGGTCCGCGAGAAGCATACGGATACGCAAACCCGTAAATCTGCTTATGAACGTTGGGAGAATGTGGATGGCATCTTTAGGCTTCGTCATCCGGAGAATTTTGTGGGAAAGCATGTGCTGATCATTGATGATGTGTTGACTACCGGCTCTACCACTACGGCTTGTGCCGATGTTTTTCATGAAGTAGAAGGAGTACGCATTAGTGTGCTGACATTGGCGGTAGCCGAAGGATAGTATAAATAATGTTAATATAAAAAACAAAGCTCTGCATTCAGCGGATTCTGTTCATTGATGCAGTTGCTTGCAGGGCGGAAAACAAAAAAGGTTCGCCGCAATGACGAACCTTTTTGCTCTTCCTCTTGGACTTGAACCAAGGACCCTCTGATTAACAGTCAGATGCTCTAACCGACTGAGCTAAGGAAGAATGTTGTTTTTTCTCAAATGCGGTGCAAAAGTAATAGGATATTTTGAAATATGCAATATCTTTGCAAAAAAAAAATCGAAATGGACAAAATAATTGGAATGGGCAACGCCCTTGTTGATGTTCTTGCTACTCTCAACGACGACCAAATTCTAAACGAAATGGAACTTCCCAAGGGGAGCATGACTCTGATTGATGAAACGAAACTGCTGATAATCAATGAGTGTTTCAGTGAAATGGAAACAGAACTGGCCACCGGGGGCTCTGCAGGAAATGCAATTCGTGGTATGGCATGCCTCGGAGCAGGAACAGGATTCATTGGCAAGGTTGGTAATGATGCTTATGGAAAGTTTTATCGGCAAAGTTTGTTGGAACGGGGAACGGAAGCAAATTTATTAGTTTCTTCTGAGTTACCTTCGGGGGTGGCTTCCACTTTTATATCACCTGACGGGGAACGTACTTTTGGTACTTATTTGGGGGCCGCCGCTACATTAAAGGCTGAAGACCTTTCACGGGAGATGTTTAAGGGCTATACTTATTTGTTCATTGAAGGTTATCTGGTGCAGGATCATGATATGATACTTCGTGCCATTGAACTGGCAAAAGAAGCCGGATTGCAAATCTGCCTGGATATGGCAAGCTATAATATTGTGGAGCAAGACCACGATTTCTTCTCTTTATTGATAAACAAGTATGTGGATATTGTGTTTGCCAATGAGGAGGAAGCAAAAGCATTTACGGGTAAAGAACCGGAAGAAGCATTGGATGTGATTGCTAAAATGTGCAGCATCGCCATTGTGAAGTTGGGTGCCAGAGGATCACTCATTCGTAAAGGGACAGAGGAAGTGCATGTGCATGCTGTCACTGTGGACAGGGTAATAGATACGACCGGTGCAGGTGATTATTTCGCTGCTGGTTTCTTATATGGACTGACTTGCGGATATTCTCTGGAGAAATGTGGCAAGATAGGTTCTATCCTTTCAGGAAGTATCATCCGGGTGATCGGTGCAGAAATGCCTGCCGAGTGGTGGGAAGATATCAAAACGAGAATCAGTGAACTATAATAAACAGGATATGAAGAAAATACTGAAAGTACGCTGGATAGCTACCTTACTGTTAGTAGTAGGTGCAGTTATCTTTTTTAGTTTCAAGAGTGGCGATAGCCGCAGTTTCCAGATTGCAAAGAACCTGGATATATTCAACTCCATTGTGAAGGAACTGGATATGTTCTATGTAGATACGTTGAACCCGAATAAGACGATACGTGAGGGTATTGATGCGATGCTGTATTCGCTGGACCCCTATACGGAGTTTTATCCGGAGGAGGATCGTAGTGAACTGGAACAAATGCTTAAGGCTTCTTATGGAGGTATAGGTTCTATCATTCGATATGAGCCGAAACTGAAGCGTACGGTGATTGTAGAACCTTACGAAAATATGCCTGCTGCGGAAGTAGGATTGAAAGCTGGTGATATCTTGCTTGAAATAGATGGAAAGGATTTGACCGGAAATACGGATGTGAGCAAAATGCTTCGTGGGCAGGTGGGGACCAGTTTCCAACTGAAGGTTGAGCGTCCCGGTGAGGCAAAGCCATTAGATTTTACAATTGTCCGTAAGAACATCCAGTTGCCGCTTATTCCTTATTACAGCAAACTGGATAACAATATCGGTTATATCAACCTGAGTACTTTTTCCGGAAATCCGTCCAAAGAGTTTAAGAAGGCTTTCCTTGATTTAAAGAAACAAGGTATCACTTCATTGGTGATCGATTTACGTAATAATGGCGGTGGTTTGTTGGAAGAAGCTGTAGAGATAGCCAATTACTTTTTGCCCCGTGGCAAGACGATTGTAACCACGAAAGGTAAGATAAAACAAGCCAGCAATACGTATAAGACATTGCGCGAACCGTTGGATACGGATATTCCTATTGCTGTATTGGTAAATAGCGGTACGGCTTCTGCTTCGGAAATTCTGGCGGGTGCCTTGCAGGATTATGACCGTGCAGTGATTGTAGGCAATCGCACGTTTGGAAAAGGTTTGGTGCAGGTTCCGCGTACTTTGCCTTATGGCGGTACGATGAAGGTGACTACTTCCAAGTATTATATTCCCAGTGGTCGTTGTGTACAGGCGATAGATTACAAGCATCGTAATCCGGATGGTAGTGTAGGACGTATTCCTGATAGTTTGACTACTGTATTCCATACGGCTATCGGACGTGAAGTGCGTGATGGCGGTGGTGTGACACCGGACGTTGCAGTGGAACAGGAAAAGTTACCCAATATTTTGTTCTATCTGGTGAATGATAATCTGATCTTTAATTATACTACGCAATACTGCCTGAAGCATCTCACAATCGCTTCTCCCGAGAATTTCGAAGTGACGGATGCTGATTATGCAGAGTTTAAGGAAATGGTGAAGAAGGCGGACTTTAAATATGACCAGCAGAGCGAGAAGATTCTGAAGAATCTGAAAGAAATGGCAGAATTTGAAGGTTATATGAAAGATGCCTCCGAAGAATTCAAGGCTCTTGAGCAGAAACTTAGCCATAATCTGGACCGTGACCTGGATTACTTTGCAAAAGATATCAAGAACATGATAGCACAAGATATCA
>Ga0192239_1080_pt1 | contig 32152 bp, 29 predicted proteins | sample Koala_Koa27_G3_FD_131231 | JGI IMG/M metagenome (GOLD analysis project Ga0192239, IMG submission 131231) | Enriched cells from koala feces incubated with labeled cellulose particles, San Francisco Zoo, California, United States - Koala_Koa2-7_G3 ... | reverse complement strand
TGATTTCCAAGCGCTTCATCAGTTCGCGGCTGAAGTGCAGACTGGCAGTAGGAGCCGTTACCGCACCTTCATTGCGAGCAAAGATAGACTGGAAACGTTCTGAATCATCCGGTTCTACAGGACGATTGATAATGCTGTGCGGCAGTGGGGTTTCGCCCAGTGCGTACAAAGCTTTCTTGAACTCATCGTGCGGACCGTCATAAAGGAAACGGAGCGTACGACCGCGAGAAGTCGTATTGTCAATAACTTCAGCCACCATAGAATCGTCGTCACCGAAATACAGCTTATTGCCGATACGTATCTTACGGGCGGGGTCTACCAATACATCCCACAAACGGAGTTCTTCGTTCAGCTCGCGAAGAAGGAATACCTCGATACGGGCACCGGTCTTTTCCTTATTACCATACAGGCGGGCAGGGAATACTTTCGTATCATTGAAGATGAACACATCTTTGTCATCAAAGTAGTTCAGAACATCTTTGAATTCCTTGTGCTCAATCTCACCTGTCTTTCTGTGAAGCACCATAAGGCGCGATTCATCTCTATACTTTGTAGGGTGCAAAGCAATCTTCTCTTCCGGAAGCTTAAATTTAAATTGCGACAGTTTCATATCTATTCTTTCTTTAAGTTATTCTTCAATTTCTATCTCCTGAGCATCTATCCACTCTTTAAAATTCATCGGGTCGAGGCAATCTTCCAATCGGACATCACCTACGCGAGTACGTTCCAAAGCCGTAAGATGAGCACCGCTATTCAGCGCTTCACCGATGTCACGTGCCAGGGCACGGATATAGGTACCTTTGCTGCACACCACGCGGACTTTAATCTCCGGCAAATTACATTCCAGCAACTCTATCTCGTCAATCACCAACAACTTCGGCTTCAACTCTACCTCTTCACCCTTACGTGCCAGATCATAAGCACGTTTGCCATTCACCATACAGGCTGAAAAGGCGGGAGGCACTTGTTGTATCTCACCAATAAATGTCTTCAACGTCTCTTCCACCAACTCCCGCGTAATATGCTCCGTAGGATAAGTGGCATCTATCTCGTGTTCCAGATCGTAGGAAGGAGTGGTGGCGCCCAACTGAATGGTGGCAACATATTCCTTCGTATGGTACTGAAACTCTTCAATTCGCTTCGTAGCCTTACCTGTGCAGACAATCATCACCCCTGTAGCCAAAGGATCAAGTGTGCCGGCATGGCCTACTTTCAATTTCTTCACTTTCATCCGTCGGCAGATGTGGTAACGCGCATGTCCCACAACCTTAAACGAAGTCCATCCCAACGGTTTATTGAAATAGAGTACTTCTCCTTCTTTAAACTTCATCTGCTATCCTTGCATTTGTGAAAGTACAAGAGTTGCAATACCGGCAATCGCACAATAAATCGCAAAGTATATCAGTTTCCCTTTTTTCACAATATTAATCATCCACTTACAAGCCAAACAACCCGATACAAAAGCCGCAATGAAGCCTATCAACAATGACAACGTTGAAATACTTCCGGCAATATCTTCGCCTTTCATCAACTTCATACCATCCAACAGGCCTTCACCCAATATCGGTGGCATCACCATCAGAAAAGAGAACTGAGCCAACTTTGCCTTATTATCACCCAGCAATAACCCTGTAGCAATTGTAGTTCCGGAACGTGAAAGTCCGGGAAGTACAGCACAAGCCTGAGCCAAACCGATAATGAATGCATCTTTCATAGAAATATTCTCTTTCTGCTTCGGCTTATAATAATAAGAGAAAGACAATAAAGCAGCCGTCACCAGCAACATACAGCCTACGATCAGTAAACCTGAACCAAAGACCGATTCCACCTCATCTTTAAAAAATACACCTACAATACCGATGGGCACCATAGAAATCAGGATATTAATTACATAGCGTGTCTCTTCATTCATCTGCCACTTGAACAGCCCCTTGAAAATCCATTCTATCTCTTTCCACAAGACTACCATCGTACTGAATACCGTAGCCACATGTACTACTACCGTAAATGCCAGATTTTCTTCCCCTTCAATACCAAATAATGCCGAACCGATAGCCAAATGTCCGCTACTACTTACCGGCAAATACTCTGTCAAACCCTGGATTATCCCAAGGATGAGCGCCTCAAACCATTCCATGTAATCTAATTATGAATTATAAATTATGAATTGTGCCGGTCTTCCATTCCCCCATTATCCGGTTGCTTGTCACGCGGTTTACGCAACACTGCATATATCATAAGTAAGAAGCCCGCAAGGCAAACCACCGGAGCAACTTTAATACGTCTTGCACTAAAAATATCCGGTTCAAAGTGCGTCGGTGTAGACACCGGACCGGTCATCAGGATAAAGCCGATAATCACTACCGCCATTGCAACTGCAAGCAGGATAAAGTTGGTTTTATCGAAAGCAAATTTCTGTTTACTCATCTCTTTATTTATGATTTAATTATTTACGGTTTAACTTCATTCAAAACGTTTCTTATTTTTCCATTTATGTATAGCTCTGATTGAAGCAACTATACTGTCCAGTATTATATATAATACAGTGTACTTGCCTTCATCCGCAGGAACTTATTAATGGACAGGTATGCACAGAACCACGTAATGCACACCCCGAACACAAGCACCGATACGGAAACCAGCATCATGACATTGGGCGTAATAACACTGATCAGATCTGGCTCATACACCACCAACCAGTAGGCAGCACCCCACAAAATCCCATCGGCAATGACAGCAGCCAATACGCCTATCCAAAAGTTACGCCACAGGAACGGACGGCGTATAAAACTCCAACTCGCCCCTACCAACTTCATTGTATGGATGAGAAAGCGCTTGGAATAGATTGTCAACCGGATGGTATTATTAATCAATGCAAAGGATATGAACGCCAATAATACCGCCAACCCCAGTAACATCAGACTTATGTTGCGGATATTCTCATTGACCATATTTATCAGATCTTCCTGATAACGTACTTCCTGTACATTGGTATTCTTCTTTATCTGTTTCTCTATTTTAGCTATACTGTCGGTATTCGCATAATCAGAGTGCAACTTCACTTCGATAGATGCATGAAGCGGATTATAACCCAGAAAATCTTGCGGGTCTGTTCCCATTGCTTCAATTTGCTCGCGAAGCGCCTGCTTCTTCGAAATATACTCCGTAGACCGTACAAACACTTCCTTATCCAGCCTCTTTTGTAACTTCAGAATATCCGCCTCCTTCATATCATCACTAATGATAATAGAGAAATTGATATTCTCCTTCACATACACAGACAGATTATGGGCAGTCAGCACGAAAAACACCACCAACCCCAACAACAGCAATACCAACGTAGTACTGATACTGGAGGTAATGAACTGCATATCAAAATAGGATACGGAATTATTTTTGCTTTTCGTCTTCATACCTTCATTTCTTCCTTTATCACCTTCTTATCACTCTATCACTTTACCACCCTATCACCTTTTATCTTATCACCCTACTTCTGTTTCTTTCTGAATACGTAAATCATCGAACTGCTCCGTTCCTTGCTTCCCAACGCACTGAACCATGCCAGTGTACCACTAAGCATACCCCGGAAGAAAGACAGAGAACGTCCCATATACTTTTCACTCAACATCGATACATAGAATGCATCAAACGGCATCGGATGGCGTGCAGCCAGTATAAACTCATGCTTGGCACCCAACTTCTGAATGGTACCCGGCGTAAAATGCCACAAATGGCGCGGAACATCATAAGCAGCCCAATGTGCACCATACTTCTTCGCGTCATAAGAAGAACAGTTAGGCACTGCAATAATCAGTACACCCTTTTCTGTCAGGAGTTTATTCAATGTATCCCACGTCTCATTCAAATGCTCCAGATGCTCCATAACGTGCCACAAAGTAATGACATCAAAGCTACCGGGAGCAAAATCCTGCAATGCAGTATCAGGCTTTATATCCAGATTGAAGTGTTCCTTAGCAAATACGCGTGCCTGCGCATTCCTTTCCACTGCCTCCACCTGCCAGCCTCGCTTCTGCATAGCATCGGCAAAATATCCTGTTCCCGTACCGATATCCAGCAGACGTCCTTCCTTACGATGTGCTTCGCGAACCACCAAGCGTGCCTTACGGCCCAGCATATAGCTACGCACCCAGTGGTACACCCTGTTCATAAGGCCTTTTTTCGTATCGGAATGGGAAATGTAATCGGGAGTTTCATAATATCTGCCTATCTCGGCTTCCACAGGAAAATCCTGCGTAAAGAGAAAGCTACAATTCTGACAACGACACAGATAGAATGCTTCGCTGGAAGCATAATGGTCTATGCAAGTCATAGCACGCTCTATATGTGCACTACCGCATACCGAACAGACTTTTATGGTGAGTTTATTCATTGAACATTATGCAATAATGAAGTGCAGCCCGAATAAATCAGACCACACTATACCCGAATTTGGTGCAAAATAACAAATAAAAAGTGACGCTACGGGCTTTCTTTAAGGAGTTTTAATAAAAGAGAGGAACAAACGCTTGTTTTAAATAAAAAAAACATATATTTGCGAGAACAACAACACTCAATTCAAAACTATATGAAAAACGCTTTACTGACTTTACTATGCTGTCTTTGCTGTCTCCAACTATTTGCCGACGAGCAAACAATTATTCCCAATCTAAAATTTGGGAAACCTACCATGGAAGAGTTGACCATGACTACTTATGCGCCCGACTCTAATGCCACAGCTCTTATTCTATGTAAACTGACCAATGTCAGCTACAAATGGGGGCTGGAAAGCTTTCGTCTGGTTTCTGAGTATAAAGTAAAAATCAAGGTACTCAAACCGGAAGGTACATCTTATGCCAATGTTACGATTCCCTACTATGACTTGCCAAACAACACCATGAGAGAAAATATCATCGGTTTGGATGCCAGCGCTTATAATATGGAAAACGGAAAAATGGTACGTACCAAAATGAAAAAAGATATGGTATTCAAAGAGCGCCTCAGCGAAAACCAGATGACGCTGAAATTCTCCATCCCGCAAGTAAAGGCAGGGACTCTGATAGAATATGAATACCGGTTAGAATCGGACTTTTTCTTCACCATCGACAGTTGGAAAGCACAAAGTGACATTCCTACTTTATATACCGAATACGATATAATCATTCCCGAATATTTCAAATTCAATACAGACATGCGCGGCACGGAGAGCCTGGAGACAAAAAGCGAATCCACTTCTCTCAGCCTCTCTATCGAGGGGCAGTTCTTCCAATGCACCGGATCACACATGAATTTTCGGGGAACTCAACTACCCGCTTTGAAAGACGACAGTTATGTGTGGTGTGCAGATGACTACTGTACGCAGGTAAATTTAGAACTACTGGGAATTGATTTTCCCGGCTCTCTCTATCAATCGTTCACAAAAAGCTGGGAACAAATTGATGAAGCATTGCTCAAAGACAATGAATTCGGTGGCAGACTGAAAATGAGCAATCCCCTTAAAGAAGAGATGAATGCACTACATCTTGAACAGATGAAAGGAACAGAAGAAAAGATATGTGCCATCTACACGCTACTCAAAAATAAGGTAAGATGGAATGAGAAATACAACTTATACGGTAAAGCCCCAAAACAAATACTGAAAGAGGGTACAGGAAGCAATGCTGATTTAAACTTCATCCTCATCAGTATGCTGACAGATGCCGGAATACCTGCCTATCCGGTAGTAATGAGCCGACGGAACATGGGCATACTTCCCCTGACCCACCCCAGCCTTCAGAAACTAAACACTTTCATCGTAGGTATTGCCCATACAGACACCACCTTGGTTTATCTGGACAGTTCGGTAGAAGACGGTTATCTCAATGTACTGCCTCCTCTACTTATGACCAACCGTGCCCGGGTCATCATTCCGGATAACCACAGTCAATGGGTTAATCTGGAAGCTCTCGGAACAAACCAGCTGAGATCTGCCGTTATTGCCAGCATTTCTCCTGAAGGTACCATTTCTGGTACACGCGAAACACTTTATGCAGGTCAGTATGCTTCCCGCTTACGGAATAAGTTCCGCACGGCAAAAGACAGCACCGACTTTGTCAACAAACTGGCTTCCGAAGAAAACATTCAGGTCAAGTCACTCCAGATAGAAGGAAGAAACTACTTCTCACCACAAGTACGCGAAGTAATGGAATTCGAAAAACAGTCTACAGTTAACGACCAGTTTATATACGTCAATCCGCTTGTATTCCTGCATGTTTCCGAATCCCCTTTCAAACAATCAGAAAGAAAGCTCCCTGTAGAATTTCCTTATACAGACCACCTGTCACTGACCGTTAATCTGACTATCCCGGAGGGATATGTAGTAGATGAGAAGCCGGAAGGCCTAAGGGTGCAGATAGGTGACGAGAAAGTATTCTGTCGATATACCATCACCCAGCAAAACAATCAGGTCACTCTCAGATACCTTTTCCGGTTGCAAAAGCTATTATTCCTGAATACCGATTATCCCGAACTGCAGCAATTATGGGAAATAATAGCAAAGAAGAATAATGAAATAATGGTTTTAAAGAAACCCTAATACAGAGATTTATGAAAACAAACAAGTTCTTGATCGGATTTCTGTTACAAGCCGTCGTCTGTTCCGGTGGTCTGCACGCCCAAACAGACTTACATGCTAATGCTTACTCCATCATACAGGATGCCGTAACGGATATTGTATGTACCTCTCCCACCGATGCCATCCAGAAAGAGAAACGCGTAATACAAATACTGGATGGAAAAGGGAAAGGAGATGCCTCTTTTGTCTGTATGTGCGACCGCTTTTCCTCTTTAAAGAAGTTCTCCGGAGAAGTCCGTGATGCCTCCAGCAACGTCATCCGTAAGATAAAAAAGAGTGAGCTGAAAGTTACCGAATACTCGGATGAACTTGTTAGCGACGATTATTATTATTTCTTTGAATATACTCCGTCGCGATACCCTATAACCATCACCTATGAATGGGAAATAAAGAACAGCGACGGTCTTATCGGCTATCCCAGTTTCCTGCCACAAAAGAATTATAGCCAGTCCGTCGCACAAGCAAGTTATCGCATTCTCACTCCGGCCGATAATCCCTGCCGTTACCGTACAATCAATATGCAGGCCGAAGTCAGCCAACAACAAACAGCGGACGGAAACTGGCTGACGGAAGTTAAAGTTCAGTCCCTACCCGCCATTCAGAAAGAGCCTTACAGCCCTGCCCTCTCCGAACTATTGCCACGTATCTATTTCACTCCCCGGAATTTCTCTTTTGAAGGAACTAAAGGAAGTATGGATAACTGGCAAACATATGGCGCATGGCAATATCAGTTACTAAACGGCAGAGATCAGATTCCCCCGGCACTAAAAGAAGAACTACAAAGGCGGACAGCAAACTGCAATACCCCTTATGAAAAAATAGCCGCAGTATACCAGTATCTTGCATCCACTACACGTTATGTCAGTATACAGCTCGGTATCGGTGGCCTACAACCCATTGCCGCTACCGATGTACACCGTACCGGATTCGGTGATTGTAAAGGACTATCCAACTATATGCGTGCCATGCTCACAGAGTTAGGAATTCCATCCACTTATACTGTAATCAGTACTACAAACAGACGCCTGTTAGCCGATTTTGCCAGTGCCAACCAGAATAACCACGTCATCCTGCAAGTGCCGTTACCTAACGATACACTTTGGATCGAATGTACCAACCCTACTCTGCCTCTGGGTTATGTACATCATTCCATAGCCGGACATGATGCTTTACTTATCGGCCCCGGTGGCGGAACACTTTACCGACTACCGACCTATGCCGACTCCTTGAGCACCCAAGTCAACGACGCTCTCATCTCCCTTCAACCGGATGGAAGCGCCAAAATCGAAGTAAAACAAAGTTCACGCCTGTTTCAATATGAGGATAAAGCAGATATCATAAACATAGAACCCGCCCGGCAGAAAGACTGGCTACGCTCAGACATCAGTCTTGTACAAGCTAAAGTAGATAATATCCGTTTCAAAGAGACCAAACAAAAAGAGCCTCAACTGGATATTACTTACACCATCGAAAGCAGCCAGTATGGAAATAAAACCGGAAAGCGTCTGTTCATCCCCGTCAACATATTCCATAAAGGCTTCTATAGTCCAAGCAACCAAGGTAAGCGTACTCAAGATATTCAAATCAATTACGGATATCTTGATATAGACAGCCTTAACATCCGGTTACCGGAAGGATACGAAATAGAATCACTGCCTAGAACTACAGACATGGAGACTAAATTCGGCAAATTTCATTCTTCCATCACTTTAGAAGAAGATGGAAATATTCTTATTGTACACCGGCTATTGTTCCATCAAGGAAATTATCCCAAAGAAGATAATACAGATTTCATGGATTTCCGCAAAAATGTCGCTACACAATACGCAGCAAAAATCATAGTGAAAAAGAGCGGGGAGTAACAATTACTCCTCGCCAACATTTTCGTAAGTACACTCTTCCTTTATTTCTTCCACACCCGAAAAATCCGTATAATATTCACGGGATAGTTTCAGATATTTATCAAATAAACGACGGGTAATAACGAGCTCATCTCCACGGGTAACAGGTGTTCGTACCTTATCTGTCTGAACCACATAAGCCAATTCCCAATCCGCCAATTGATTATAAAAGTCATTCGCACGAAAATCCTCTCTGCCATAAGCCAGAGGCAACCCTTCTTCCTGATAGTCGGTACCTGCATCCAGATGCCCTTGCAACATTGTATAGAATTTCTGCCAGCGAGGCAAGTAATAGCCATTGATCAGCCCTGCCCACTCACGCCACGAATAGTCAAAAATACGCGGATCACCATCAGCCCCCCCCCAAATGGTTACCAAAGAAGTCGCATCACGTTCCATCAAGTCTTTCTCCTTCTTTGTCTCTCCCCAACTACGAGCCTCCGTCAGCCATTTGTCAAAGCTATACTCACTTCGCGTATAAAGCAACTCATCCATATCACTCAATAACTCAAGAAAACGTCTCGAGTGCAAAGTGAAAGCTGCTCTATCTTTAGCAACAAATGCTTCTGCCGCCTTCTTGTGCACTAACTGCCCCAAGTTCGTCATCATTTGACGTTGTACATCTACAATATCGAAACGATAAGGTTTGGAAACAGTCAATTTATCAGCATCTTTCAAAAGTTGAGCCTGCGCCTGAATAACCAACATCGGTTCGTATGGAATGCCCAGTCCTGCATTTGGCCCGGACTTCTTTACATCCAATGCCGGACGGGCAGCTACAATAGAACTTCTTTCCGTCCCATTTGTACCCCGTCGATAAGGGCCTTCCAACAGATACATCCATGCTTTTTCGGCAGCAGCAGATCTCGCCCCATAGCGACGTTCGGCATAAGCAGCAAGCCACCCCTGTAAATGGATACTGTCAGTATGGTTAGGCATTTCAAAAGCCAGATCATAGTAAACAGGATTCTGTTCGATAGCCTCCATAAAAAGCCCGGAGCCACATACATTCGGATAACGTGCTTTTGCTTTCTTGTATTGATTGGAAGCAAGCAGCGCCAAGTCACCATGCATATTGATACGTCCCCCGAAATTATGAAGATTGCCGGCTATCACCGGATATCCCCAACCACCATTGGAAGCTGTTTTCGAACCATTCAAATCTAATATGAGTAAAGACTCCTTAGGAATTGCTTTCACAATATCTTCTCGCATACTCCACGCTTGCATCACCCATAAAGCTCCCGTATCAAATGTCTGGAAGAGCTTATGTATGGTCTGTCCCACGCTTTTTAAATATTCAGGTGTATCTATCGGAGGTGCACTCTCATGAAAAGGATCGGCAGCATATGCCCCGTAACTGCCGAACAACTTATCCTGTTCTTCCAGAAAAGCTAACCCCATCTCATGAAACAAAGGATCAGTCGGGTCCAGTTGAGCAGTACCATCGAAACTACACCATTTCCGTTTCATACTAATCTTAGCCTGCGGATACTTCTTCTGCAATTCCCGCGGTACATATCCCGAAAAACCTTGCTGAATAGGTTGCATACCCAATTCAAGTTGACGTGCCAGTATCTTTTTTCCCAATGCCACATGTTTATCTATGACTGATTTGGGCAAAGGACCTCCATAGCTCTGAATATTCTGCATCCACTGCCATGCCGAGTGCCCTGGTCCGGTGAAAAAAGCACGAGCTTCCTCTTCCGTAAAGTTAAAGCGCAACAGCGTATTATACCATACCCCATCCAGCCCAACAGAAAACAGAGGCATATTGATAGCATTCATTGCCATATAATCCAACTCTTGCTGCCAACGTTCCCAATTCCACCATGCTGCAGTATAGCTCACTGTGCAATAGTTCATGTAAACGCGAAATTTACCATTAATAATTCTCCGTTCCTTATGTGCAGGTTGTGGAAGCTTTTCAGGTAACTCCAATTGGTTACCAAACCAAGATACATGTGCATGGCACGTATACTTCAGATACCAGTTAAAAGCAGTTGCCAAAGACACAGCATTATTTCCCCGCAGGATAATTTTCTGTCCGTCACCATCCACTTCATAGATATCATTTCCATTCTCAGACGGTATTATTTCCAACCGATATTGAGAAGCATAGCCCGGGGTAACCCGTTCTATCAAGTCATACACTGCCTTTTCCGACGAACCTGTAGCCCATGCCTGCAGGTTACTTAAACACATAAACAAAGTAATCAAATAGAAATTCTTCATAGCATATTATTTTGGTGACAAAAATAGCCACCTTACCAATAAAGAGTTATTGATTACGTACCAAATGTTTGAACTCATGTTTCAAAAAGAATAAATATTTCGATTTATTTCTGATCACTGTTCGATAATAAGCGGACAGTTGTCCGATAATGAACAGGTTGCACTCTTAAATAATCACTGATTATCAACACATTATCACTTTGGCACAGGAATTGACTTTTATTAAGCGAAAGCGATCAGCAAAAAAATAAAGATTAGCTGCCACTTTTCAGCAAGTAGTTCCGTCTAATAGATAAGAGCGAAAGCCAAATAGAATTAGTAACAATTAAAAAATAAAGATTATGAAACCTACAAGTTTATTTAAAGCAGTCGCATTGGTAGCTATTATGATAGCAAGTGTTCTTAACTCCGAAGTGAAAGCTCAGGATGGTTTCATAACAAATCAGGTGATGAACGGCGAATTGGTAGCATCAAAAACTATCTTCAAAAAAGATGGCTCTTACCTCCAACGCCACATGCAGTACACCTTTGCATACGATGATCAGAACCGTTTGATAAGCAAAGAGGCTTCCAAATGGGATGGCGCAAAAGATGAATGGGTACCCTATTTCAAAATGACTTACCAGTACAGCGATAATGAAATAATCATGAACTATGGTCGCTGGAACGAATCTCACAAAGCTTTTGATGAAGCAATTCAGAAAAGTGTATACGAACTGAATGATGCAAATATGCCTACGGCCTACAAAGCCTACAAGCAAGATAGCAAAAATAAATCAGACTGGACGCTGGTTAACCACAGACAGGTGGACTTCACAACTAATCTATTGGCAATTGCAAAATGATAAATATAGAAATTAAAGTTAACAATTAGCTGAAAAGCACGAGCCTCACGGCCCGTGCTTTTTTATTGAGCCCCTTTCACTGATACCGTATCCATGCGAATCGTATCCTGCGGAGTAATACTATCTTTATCATTATATAAAACCGGAGGATTCATCTTCAATTCATGAGAGCCATCCGGTGGAAATTGTTCTCCCCTCTGAGTAAAGAGATAATAATATGTTCCGCCTCCCATTAGTATACAAGCTACCGAAGCCGCCACTATCCAAATACGAAATGAAACATTCCGTCGTTCTTTCTTTCCAATAGAATGAACCATCAGGCGTAACCGGACCAACTCTTCCCTACATTTTTCACAATGCAACAAATGTTGTTGAAATTCCGTTTCCTCCTCCCTACTCATCCGATTTTGTACATATAGCCAGATATCAGAATGTTTATATCCACATTGTTCCTTCATTTCACATCCTCCTTTTCCACTACAAAAGGTACATATCCTTTACGTTTATACTCAATAATCAAATGAACCATCCTCTTTTTTAGATATTCTTTACCACGACTCACTGATTTCCGCAAACTATCCAACTTCCTCCCATCGGATATTCCATATAGTGTACAAGCTATTTCTTCATACCTCTTATTCTCCACATAGAGCATAGATATGGCTTGTACTATATCCTGCATACCTTCTACCAATTCATCATAAACCTTGTCATGCCCATAACTCAATATATCCGCCAAAGCACAACATACATCATATTCATTTTTCTCATTCACCTCCAGCAAATAAGCAAACCGTCCATCTATTTTTCAGAACCAATCATAGCGAAATCCTGACCTTCCAAACGCTGCCAGTCTTCATCTTCCAGCAGAATTTCTTCCGACCTTTTCTTTTCCGCCCTGAGCCATTCGCAAAACTTATTACGCCCGGTCATCTGCAATGAATGAAGCAAATGACACGCTGATGTAATCTGAGCCAATCTTCCACGCTCCAACTGTTCCTGAACGGAAATCACTGTCTCCATGCTGACTTCCTCTACTGCTTCCTGATCTTCTTTACTCTTCTCTACAATCAAAAAGCGGACAAAACGACGAATCAATCTCCAGATTTCTCCCCCAAAATTCATCATCCTTAGCCAACAAGCGCTCATATAGCGATTCATACTTCAAAGGAAACAGAGAGCGCACACCCTCGATACAACTCTTCTCCAATTGCCCGGGAGAAGCGAATAATACACCACTACCACATATACCCTGATAGAATTTCGTAAAAAGGGCCGAAGAAAATTTGAAAGCAACCGTTCTTTCCTCCTCCATCTTCAATTCCTCGTCAATCGTGGCCTCTACATAACGTCTTTGAATAGCAGATAATGCATTCTGTGACAGCCTTCTTACCATTCGAAACATACAATGCTTCTCCGCTTTCCGACGGAAAAACTTCGCAAACCCTTTCCGGGAATACCAGTCATTCAGTAAATGTTCCTTCCACTCTCTAAATTCTTCCAAAGAACAGCCATTCGGCAGGAAAGCATTACGTTCACAAGATAACTCCCTCGCCACAGCCCGCCGATCTGTAACGAATCCACTATCCTCCAGCGCATAACGCTCGCACTCCTTCGTCACGATTTCTTCTATCAACTGATTATTCGTCATAATCTTATCACTTTAGGTTGTTTTGCTTTGCAGAAAGGCATCAGCAGTCCGGCTTTCGCATTCATGTAAGTAGGATCACATACAATGTACTTTTCTCCTTTCAAAGAAATATAAGCACCTTCCACCTCTTCTTTACCCATACAAACGGCAGTAGCCACATGCCCCGGATAATCAAGTAGTACCACTTCTTTGCCCCAAAGGCGTCTAACCAGATTAGCAAAAAGAATAGAACGATCCTCACAATCGCAAGCCGGATAATAAAAATTCTCTTCTATAAAGAATGGTTTCTCGTAGCCAAACTGTTCACGATCCGTCTGATAACGAAATCCTTTTTGTACCCATAAAAGCAGTTGGTCAAGTGCCTCTGCAAATGGCTTTTCCGCCAATTGAACAGAAAGGGAAGCCAGCAACTGTTTCATCAACTCATTGTCAGGAATCGCACGTGCATATATCGCCAGTTCGCAAAAAGGATATTCTTTATAGACCCGTATCTTATTCTGATTTACTTCTCCTTTCACTTCCAGACGGGCAGTCTTTATACAAAAAGCCTTTGGTTGCATAGGAAGTAATAGCTCCTTATGAATCATCAATGACAGGTAAGGTGTCTGAATCAACTTATCCGGCAACTGATAAGTAAATATACTTGAATACGATTTCAAATCTTTATCGGAAATCACATAATACGGGCGTCCATCTATCTCCAAATAGGAACAAGCATATACTTTCTCATGGATAGGCACCAATAGAACCAGAAAACGATCCATCCTGGCCAGACGTACATCGTAACCGGACTGTACTAAAAGAAAGTGCTGGAAGACTGTCCTGCAATCCTCACCTTGTAGCGTAGAGAGGTGGGTAGCCACTTTCTTCACCAACAAGAAATAGGCCCAATCATTCATCTGCATCTTTTCCTTATAGCAAAGCATATCTGCCAATAAAGAGGAAAAGCGACTACCAGCCATTTCCCTCCAAAGATTTCCCACAGATTGTTCTGTGACAGCAGGTAGATAAAAGGGACGACTTTGATAATGCAACCACAATTCTGCTCCAAAATAATCCAACTGCAGGGAGTCTGTTATTTGCCGTAAATTGACTTCTGTAGAAATCCCCTTCAAAATGTTTCGCTCCGCCTTTTCTTTTGCTGCAAGTGTTTCATCAATCAATTGTTCTGTCCCCACAAGCACCTCACGACAATCCTTTTCTTCCTGAGACAAGACAGGAGACAATGGCTTCGGAGTTTCATCAGGAGTCCTCCCTTGAAACAATCGATACTCTTTCCATGCTCTACTCAGGAACTCTATATATTCTGCATTGATCTCTTTTCGAAAATCAACATATTCGTTTTGCAACTCTTCCCGGAAATCTTTGAATTCATTTCCTACGGATGAGTCGTTACCTTGCGCAAATACCCTTACCGAAAGACAGGTAATAAAAAGCAAGGTCAACAGTATACGTCCCATTATATAGCTGTAAGTCATTCTTTAGAAGGTGGCCAATACGCTCTATATTTATCGTCTTCTGTTTCTGTAGGAGTCACATCCGGAGAACCGGATGAAACAGATGAATCAGGATCAGAAAGCCTTTCCAACATTATGATTTGAGCTGCCTTAACAAGTCGTCCGTTATAATCCCCTTTATGTTGCAAGATGGTTTTCAACTCCTCATCCGTACGTGTTCTCACCTGATTCAGGAATTCATCCGTTTGCTCCTGTACAGGTCTTTTCGTTGATACAGAAGTAGTAGAAGAACCTGATGAAGAACATAGCATTACAATTCCACCATAAATAAGCCAGAAAGTATGACCAATACCTACAGCCGCCAACACATATATTAAAATCGACAATATGATCAAGACAATATTATCAGACAAAGAATCAAATGAGGAAAAATCGGTAGAAAATGCAACAATAGGTGCTACAAAAAGACATATCCAACCTAATACACACCAAATAAGCGCTGTAAGAAAATACTTTCGATGACGTTTATGATGAGTACCAATAGTTGTCCAAGCAGAGAACTGCATCAGTAGGCCTGCCAGTAGAGACAATACTGCACCAACTCCCATTCCTAACCCAGTCAATCCGTCACTTCCGCCTTGTGTGGTCTTAAATAATAACCCCATTCCCGCAAGAACAGGCACCCATGCCGTATAAAATGACAGCCAGGGCAATCGCTTATTATACTGTACTATCGGATTGACTATACACAATACCAGAATGAAATATATAAATACCACAAATTGAGATACCGGCAGAAAGGAACTACCTGCATTCGCTTTAGTAATCAACTGAATCGCATCAAAAGCAGAATACGAAGTGTCAAAAGACATTCCAAACGTGCTTCGCCCACCTATCTGAAGTGTGACCCACGGTAAAAACAAACATATCAACAATATCACCGAACAGATGATCTCAATAATTTGAGATATCGATCTCCTTTGCAAATTTTCTTCTGTATTTTCCATATCTATATTAAACTATAAACTAATACCATCTGACTCATTTAATTCATTGTCAAATTGAAAGAATATCGCTTAGAGCTACCTTCCGGCCTCCAAATTCCGGAGAACGATTTCCCGGGTATCCATTTCCCTGTAAAAGTTCCTGCCCGTTCATTATTGCGATAGGCAGTCAAGGTAATATTATCCTCGTTGAGTTCGCAGTGCTCTTCATCTATACTTGTAGTTCCACTTAGCTCATATCGTTTCTGCTCCGCTTCAAAATAGAAGGCCCCATCTATTCGTCCACTATAATTAGGTATCTCCATCATTATTTGACCAAAATCATCGACAAAACCGCTATATATATACCCCTCTGTAAGTTTAAGGTTTTCCTTAGGGGGGCGGTTATCCATTTCTTCTCTGGTAAAAAACAACTTATCATAGTTAATCATTGTTTCCGACATCCCTTTAGAAAACAAATAGTTACGTGCATCTTTAATTTTGATTGTTTTCCAAAGTCCTCCTATCAAGTAATCGGATTCTATGTTCAATCGTGCCGGTTTGTATCCGGTTCTATAATCAGATTGATATATTCCTACCGGAAACCAATTATTTGTAGGTGTAATGCAGGCAGAAACCATTTCAGCATCCACTTTCTCTCGAAAGCCGGGAAATACCAAAGCAGCAGGATAACGGTAAGTTCTTCCATCCTCTAAACGAAGCACTATCATATCCTCATCCATGTCATATTTCATTTGGCACAATTGAAGCTTTCCATTATAATCTGCAACTACGGAAAACTTTCCTCCATCCAAAGGCTCGGTCGTAGTAGGTGCTTCTAATGAGTTTTCCGAAAAAAAAAGAATTGATTGTCGTAAAGCAAACCATTACCGGGAGTAGCAAATCCCCATAAATACAGAGGCAAGTAAGAAAATGTGTAGGGAATATCCTCATTATCAGATTCGTCACTATCCTTCAGGATAGATTTTAATCTGAACATTCTGCCATCTTCATTAGAGAGATATTTAAAAACAGGCACAATGATAGATGACGCTTCAATGACAGCAGGAATATATTTCTTTTTTTCCAACCCTTAACCAGCATACTTACTTTATAGTTCTTCACTGAATCAAGATATTCTTCTTTCAGCTCGGAATAAGGGTAAGCTATCACTTTTTTGCTAAAAAGTAACTCTAAAAATAAAGTATCATTCCTGTGATAGTTTTTGCATAAATCAAATTCTTCTAAACTTTTCACATTTTGTCTACCACTGAATTGCACAATAGAGATATTGTTTATTTCTTCTCTGCTGTTTACCATCTTATCAAAATTACAACTAGTGAAAACAATAACAGCACTTATTAATAATAAAATCTTTCTCATAATTTCAAAGTATTAAGGGGACATTAAAGGGAATAAAAGCGAAAAGCTAACTCGTCTATTTTGCTATAAACGTCATTCATTTGCTTAAATATATAGCTCTCTTTACTTTCATACTCCTTTTTCAGAACATCTTCCACCAGCCTTTTAAGAGCATATTCCTTATTGAAGTCACTTTCTGTATCTTTACCTTTTTCCATCATATATTCATATACTGCATCCGGAGTAGCCTGCCTTAAAGCAAGTGTATTTATTCTTTTACCGTTTACGATTACATAATTAATAGCAAATGCAAACTTATACTTGTTAAGAACAGTCTTAAAGTCAGACGATTTAATCGTTTCATCAATCTGAAACTTCACTGTAGGCGAGTCTCTGACTACAACAGGAGTGCTAAAAGGGCTACTAATCTCCGCAGAATGATAATGAGAGAACATATCGGAGAAAGAAGGTTCTTCATCCATCTCAAACAAATCATAATCAAATGATACACTATCTACAGTTCCGCGAAGTGGTGTCACTTTTAGTACAAACTTTCTGGAAGTCACAATAGGATCACCTCCCCATGGGGGCTGCATATATTCCTTTTCAATATCAATCAAGTCAACACGGACATAATTTGTAGCTCTATGTGTATCCCAATAGCGCTGCCAGATATCACAAACGGAGTCTGCCGAGACCTTGTAATGACCGTATTGCAATTCCCACTTTTGAGTAAATTCTTTCTGATGTGATTCCTGAAAATCACGATCCAATATAATACTCATAAATTTGTGAAGCCGTTTATAGGTCAAATCCTGCCACATGGCTTTCTGGGCTGTAGTCCGCAAATAGTTGTCATGCAGTTCCACAAACTCGTAAGTAAGGTAAAACTCAGGCTCCTTCTTCACGGCTTGGCTTACTTCTTCCGGAGTAAGTGGTTCCACTATAGATTTGTTCAATGCATTATCACAAGAAATAACCAGAAAAAGAAACAGAGTTCCTAAAATTATTTTAGCTATCTTCATAAGCGTCCAGTTCGGATTATCGGAGCATCGCTTTTATAAAGCGAAATTCCTTCTTCGGGAAGAAGCGAAGTCCCACCTGCACTTTCATTGTAGCAGGTTGCCCATCAACAAGTCCCGGATTCCACTTAGGCATCATATTGACAAGTCGCAAGGCTTCCTCATCCGCACTCACTAAAACCCTGGCTTTCAGTTTTGCATTTTCTATCTCTCCGGTTTCGGTGACAGTAAATTCAATAATCACCTCACCCTGTCCCGCACTTGCTATTGCAGGCTTTTTGGGTTTTGCGTTTCTGTTAAAGAACTCCTTCATAGCTTCCTGACCACCAACGAATTCGGGAGCACTATTCTGTGCTACCAGGTTAAAAGAAATCAAACAAAATAACCCAACTAAAAAAGAATTTGTTTTTTCATAATGTATAATTTTTATTTTATCAATCATCTTACCACTTAATATCCTCAAGCGTAATCTGCTTGAGTTGAGGCTTCCACGGAGAAGTACTGGATATTTGAAGATCGAATCGCTTCAAATAAGCTGCCGCATCTTTCACATTCTGCACAACAATCTTGCATTTAGCAGATGTATTTTTCAAGAAAGCAGCTGCATTCCCATTAGTTACTTTATTATCACCTATATAGAATGGCATATAAGTTCCCTGATACGAATTGCCTTTATCATCGACACAAGTAGATTTTTCTACATTAAACCAAACTTGCCAATCGTCTCCACTGTTAGTTGCGGTAAACTCGAACTCTACAGCATTGCCATTCTTTATGCATTGCAGGAACGAAACATTCACTTTAGAATCACAAGAAGTGATATTTCCACAGCTGCCGCCTTCACCTTCACCGCCTTCATCACCTCCACCATTCGTCGTCACAGATACTTCAACAGGGATAGATTCTCCATCAGCTTCTACTATCAGATTGGTAGTGACATCTTTCGTTATCTTGCTGCGATTGATGTTAACCACCACTACACTGCCTTTGCCCGAAGCAGTAGTGCCACTGACAGGAGTGACGCTCAACCATGGATCCAATACGGAAACCGACCAGGATGCCGAACCGGATGTACCGATATTCTCAATAGTAAACGCCTTCGATGTGCTCTGTCCTGTGAAATTCAACGAACGGGCACTCAACTTGATTCTGGATTCACCACGACTTTAAACCATATCTCCTGACGCTTGCTCACCGGCAACCACATTGATGCGCTTCGTATTTGTCTTATATCCCAGCTTAGATATCTGAATAGTATATTGCCCCGGCTCCAAATCCAGAAACTCATAGCGTCCGTCACTACCGGTATTTGCAGTCTTTCCACCGGGATTAAGAGCTATATGACCGTCCTGTACCGGCTCGCCATTATCTGCATCATTCACAATACCATAAATAGTTCCTCTTGTTTCCACTTCATCCTTTGCACAGCCACATAATGTGATAATCAGTATCAGAAAAGAGAAAATATTCTTCAATTTTTTCATTTTCGTATTTATTTTTATTTGAGTTACAAGATTCATTTGAATTATAAGATAAGATTGATCGATTAAAACCGGAATGCCAGAGACATCCCATTACAATCTCCTGCCGACGGATAGACCACCAAGCTAACAGCCTTGTGTGTGGTACTCCTCTTACGGCCATTAGCCACCAGAGCATCAATCAAATTGTAGACATACAAAGCCGCTGCCCCACCAATACACACATTGCGGACATTCTCCCAATTATCAGCTTTGGTATTATAAGTCTTCAAATGCTGGAGTTGCTCACGCATCTTCTTCACATACGAACTGCGCAGGTTTTCCGCTATCACAATACCGGTTACCAAGGCAACCTCTCCTCCCAATATGCAAGCTCCTTTCACTGTATTCCCTTTATAAAGCTGCCCCCAACCGGGCACAATCAGCGACCGCGCAAATCCCCTCATTCCATACTTCCGGCTAAACGACAGACGATCAAAGTCCGGATTCGCTTTATCAGCAACCCCATAAAGAGTATAGCAACGATAAACCCGCTCGCCATTCGGATAAACCACATATTCCCAGTATTCATCATATTTACAAGAAACCACCGTCACCCGCTCACCCTGTATATCATAAGAGAATTGATAATTTTCACTCTCGGATGATTTCCCGTTTTCCTGCTCGAAACCAATCTGGGCGACTGCTTGTTCGCTGATGCGATGTGTCCTTTTAATATAAGTAGAGAGATTCAGTAAGCAACTGTGCCTTGCATCCTGTAAGTTGTGGTGCTCTCCTTCCGTTATTTGGTAATGAAAAGTAGCATTGCCAGGCTTCGAAGTTTTATTTGCCAACCATGCCGGACGGAGTTTCTCAGAACGTTCCAGCACTCTCTGCGCACAAACACGCAAGGGAGCACAAGCTCCCACTACAATAAGCGTAATAAAGAGGATGCGACAGCCCCCTTTAAAAGAAATCATTTTCATAAGTCCCATCGTTGTTTATTCCATCTCACTATCAATAAACTTTTCTACGGATTTGGCATAATCATTACGTAGGTTCGACTCTTCCAACGCATCCTTGATAGCCTGTGAGCGTTTCTTTCGTGCCGACTGCTTATCCACCAGATAGTAAATTTCATAACTATTAAGCCCATCCATTCCTTTACGAATCAAGGCGAAACTCTCTTCCAACTCCCCTTTGATAGCCCCCTGAAACTTGCTGATGCAAGCCTCCTGAAAGCGGTTATACTCCGCAGGCATTTCCGCTCCTTCGTCCACGCCCATATCCCGCATGGCTTTTCCTCTCAGGTCTTGTCCCATTTTAGCAGCCATTTCCACACTTGCCGCGTTGAGAGCTGCCGCCCGGCAAACAGTCATCGAACGACAACCGGTAGATGTACCGATTACCTCATAAAGATCCGGGTTTGCATCCATCTTTGCATAATGTTCACTGAGTTTCCCGCGTAACGTGCGCGTACTTCCATGAATCTGCCAACCTGATTGCTCCAGTTGCTGTAACTTTTCATTTAGTTCGTCCGCCCGTGTGTAAGTTACCGAAGAAGCCTTTTTGGAACTGCCACAAGAAGTTAATAATGCAATGGCAAAGACTGTCAAAGCAACGGTGAGAAGTGTTTGTTTGTTCCTCATAATCCCTATCTTTTTTAATTGTTCTGTTCTGAATAAAGTGGTATAAAACGAGCCGTTTTTCTTGTATTCCTAACCAGAAATTTACCAGATCACACTAAAAAGAAAAAAGGCCAGCTTTTATACCACTCTTACTCTTATTTACTTTTTTCCATCCGGTAAATCTTATCCGTCTACATAACTATTGAACGAAACATTAAAAATGTGACAGCAACAACAAACTTTTTTTCATAGTCTTCTCCGAAAAAATAAAAAAAGGCGTGACGCTGTTCATACTTATCAAATAGTGAGGCTCTGGTAAACCCGAATACAAATAAGTAAAAAACAGTCCACGCCCTATGCTTTAACAAGGGTGTAAACATGTACTATACTTATTATTCCTGTATTCGAAAGAAAATTTACCAGATTTTCACTATCTAGAAATAATAATTATCACATTTATATAATCATGTCATCGAAGAGCATCCTCCCTACAGAGTTTACCTTCAATGATACAAAATTAATGCAAAATTTTAAAGAAAGGAATGAAAAGAGAAAAAATCACAAATATTTCTCCCATAAATAGCGCAATGGGCTTAGCAATCTTCCGGTTACACTCCGTTCATCTGTCATCACTTCTGCCGTTCCGCTAAGTTCTCCTTTAAATTCCAATACTTTACCATATGATGTTCGTAAATCCTGCGGTAAGCTTACAGTGACAGTATACATACTATCACCATCTGTCAACAAAGAAACAGACACGACTGTTCCTGTAAGAAAACCGAATTCCATATAAGGATATCCTGTCACACTGATATTCACCCGCTGCCCGGGCTTTACCTTACCCGAACCATTGATAGGTAACCTTATCTTACCAATGATATCTCCCGTTTGTGCAGCTACAATAGAGAAGACCTTATCACCACTATTCACGTCCTGATTCCTTTGCCACACATTATTATAAGAAAGTACACCACTTGCCGGACTAATAAAAAGATACGTCATTTTCCAATCCTCTATGCTCACCTGCAACTCATTGTAAGCAGCTTTCAGCGCTGTACCCAAACTATTGGCCTCCCGACTTCGTTCCATTTGAGTCTCAAGAATATTCTGCTGCAACTGTACTTCCTGTATCCTAGCCGACGAAAGAGAAGTCATCATCTGCTCTTGCCCCTGTTGCTTGTTCAGGAAGGTCTTTTTGGCCTCTTCATAATCCGATTGCGCTGTCAGCCCTTCACCAAAAAGTTTCTTTTCACGGTTATGTGCAATTTCAGCGATCTGCACTTGTTCTTTATCTAGCTCTGCCTGCCGGATCAGATGTGTTATATACTGACTATATTCTTGCAGTTCCCTGCGAGTGGCTTCTATCTTCTGCTCATAAAGATCAAGTGAAAGGAAATTACGATAATCCGTCAGACTCTTGATAAATGCGGCATAAGTATTCTGTATACTTCCCAAAGCTAACTGTTCAGGAAACACTGCCCTGTGTATACCACTATCCGTCAAACATAAATCTTGTAACACTTCTTCCAGTAATAGCACATCTCCCGTTTGTGCCGGATTTTCCAATACAGCAATAATCTCCCCAACTTCCATCTGCTCCCGATCCCTGCTATATACTTCTTTAATCTTTCCACTTCCTCTTGCCACTATCCATACAGGGGGATGCTCCGTAGTAACTATGATTTCCGCACTTATTATATCCGGATATTTGAAGAAACAGCCTCCGATGAAAAGTAATGCCAACACGATGAAGAAAACTACAATACCCCATCTTACCAGTGCATGCGGCGGCCGTGTCAGTATATCCTGCACTTCCTCACACCTCAATTCTATGTCCTTCTCTTCTTTCTTCATAACTCTCAACTTCTCAGAGCTCCAACTGATTCTTCACTAATCTGTAATAAATCCCTTTCCGTGCTGTCAACTCCTCATGCGTTCCCATTTCCGCTATACATCCTTGCTCTATCACAACTATCTGGTCTGCATTCCTCACCGTACTCAATCTGTGTGCCACCACCACTGACGTTCTCCCTTCAAAGATTTTTTGTAAATTCTCCATAATAATGCGTTCATTATTAGCATCTAATGCATTGGTAGCCTCATCAAAGAAGATAAATTCCGGATTCTTGTATACAGCTCCTGCAATAAGGACGCGCTGCTTTTGCCCTTGACTCAATCCATGCCCTTCCTGTCCAATCTTTGTATTATATCCCAGTGGCAATTCTGCAATGAATCCATGTATATTCGCCACTTCTGCCGCATGACATAACTGCCTTTTATCTATATGTTTCACTCCCGGAGCAATATTTCCGGCAATAGTATCAGAAAAGATAAATCCATCCTGCATCACTACTCCGCATTGCTTTCTCCATTCCCGAATACTATAGTTCTCTAAAGGTGCATCGCCCAATAAAATTTGTCCGCCTGCAAGGGGATAAAAGCCTAGCAACAACTTCATCAAAGTAGTCTTACCACTTCCACTCATGCCTACGATGGATGTCTGCTTCCCCGCTTTTATTTCCAGATTAATGGCATCCAGCGTAGGAGATTCACTTAACGGATCGTACTTAAAACTTAAATTTTCTAACCTGAGGTCCTTACCCACAGGAATTTCCCTTATCAACTGCTTTGCCGGATCTTCTTCATCCGGTTTATCCCGTACCTCACCCAGGCGATTCATACTGAGACGTGCATCCTGCATATCACGTGCAAAAACGATCAAATCATTCACCGGTCTGTTCAACTGTCCAATAATATATTGCACGGACAACATCATGCCCAACGTCATCTCACCCTGTACCACAAGACCTGCAACCAGAACTGTAATTATAATATTCTTAGTTTGATTTATCAATACTGCACCCGAATCCTGATACTGCCGCAAAGCAAGGCTACGAATATTTACCTTGAACAATTGTGCCTGTATACGCTCCCATTCCCATCGCTTTTGTTGTTCGCAAGCACTCAACTTGATTTCCTGCATACCATTCACCAACTGTACCACTGTACTTTGATTGGCACTCTGCTGGGCAAAACGTTTATGATCCAATTCCGCCCGCTTCTTCATAAATAGCCAGACGTAAGTTATATAGAGCGCACTCCCTCCCATAAAAATAAGAAATATCACCCAGTTATAGAGCAGCAATACGATACCAAATATCACGATATTAAATGTAGAGAATATCACACTGAGGCTACTTCCCGTCAGAAAGTTCTGAATACGCGTATGGTCATTGATGCGTTGCAAAATATCTCCTGTCATCTTGGTATCGAAGTACCCCATAGGAAGCTTCATCAATTTAATAAGGAAGTCTGAAATGAGAGCTATATTTATTCGTGTACCCAGATGTAACAATATCCAGCCGCGGATAAACTCTACGGCACTGCTACTGAAGCTCAACATCAGTTGATCTACCAGTACCAAGTAAATAAAATTAAGGTTCTGGTTATTAATTCCGAAATCTACAATGGACTGAGTAAGAAACGGGAGCATCAGTTGTATCATACTACCCAATAATAGCCCCAGCAACAACTGACCTACTAGATTTCCGTAAGGACGAAGGTAAGAATACAAGAATCCAAATCCTTTACGAGTAGTTACTTCCCCTTCATCTTCCATTGCATAAAATTCAGGAGTCGTTTCCAGCAATAACACCACTCCTGTATCCTCGTTATTTTTCCGGGAGCTGATCCAGCAACGGCAAAATTCTTCTTTGGTATATTTCAACTTTCCACCTCCGGGATCAGCAACCCATACTCGTTGACTATTTATTTTATAAACTACGACAAAATGCTGCTGGTTCCAGTGTACAATGCAGGGCAAAGGGGCTTTCTGAAGTTTGGCATAATCTATTTGCACACATATACTTCGAAAACCAATCTTATCTGCTGCCTCACTGATACCCAACATAGATACACCTTCACGGGTAATGAATGACTTTTCCCTCAATTTCTCCAGCGAATAATGCTTGCCATAGAAAACAGCCACCATGCGCAGGCAGGTAGGACCACAATCCATAGTATCATGCTGAGTATAAAGAGAAAAATTTTTCATAACTGTTTATCAGACATGTCACCTATTTAATCATCCTTATGCACTCCATCACCCTATAAGATATCATATTCATAAAATGGTGAGCCCTTCTCCTTTTTCTCTACTAAATACAACTTTCCATTTTCTTCATCCACACAGAAGAAATAGCCAAACTTATCAAGTTTCATCTTTCTTATAGGATTACCTTCCCAATCAAACTGCTCAATATATACATATGCATCCCCATTCTTGTTATCTTTTTGAATCTCTTTAAAAAATCTTCCGCCAAAATTCAGGAAATAAACATATTTTTCCCCCGGACAGCAATATCTATAATACAATAGATTCAATTGATCAACATCAGCTTGATTTAGAGTATTGTAATCATACCCTTTCCCTGGTTGTTGTACAATATGTGATGTTTTCTTCTCCAAATCTATAAATTGCAATCTGTTATAATACATATATGCATAAACAGCTTTTTTTCGATCTTTCCGAGCTACAAGATTGCCCAAATACAAAGACCAATCTGCAATATCCGTATCTAAATACAATGGAAGCAATTCACTCGTTTCAGATTCTTTCCCCTTATTCTCCGTTATATAAAGTGATCGTCCTTTCGAAGACTTACCGGCAAATAACCATACTCCTTTTTTCATATCTATGAAATTATTAATAATAGCAACCCTATTACCACCCATCTCATGCTTCCATGAGTAACTTCGCTGTTTTGTCTTTTCTACTTTACCATTATTGTATACATTATAAATAAAACCTCCATCTTCAATATAGCATAAAATGGAGTCATTTTTAGGTAAACAGATATGCGGATTAAAAAACTTTGCCGGATAATCTCCCCATGCCCCTAATTCAGCAAATACATTTTTTTCTTTATATCTAAAGCACGCAAAGGCTCATTGGAGTTTTTGTATATTAAAAAACCATTGTGAAAAGCAATTCCTACTTCCTGGGTAACAGGTTGACAACGATAGTTAAAGGAGATAGGTTTCCCTTTTATCTCCACTATTTCCTTAAAAGAAATATTGCTCTTCGGCACGTCATTGCCAGCCATCAGTTGACATACAACACATGTAAGAAAATAAATACACATCAATATTGTTCTCATATCTTTTTTATTTAGATTTTTCAATAGGACTATAAGGTAAAGGAATATCCTTCCCACGCGTTCCATATTCTCCATTACTCCTTCTAACACGGAATTTCACCCCCAATGATTCACAGAACTGATAAGGAGCATTGTACATTCTGATCATAATGGTTTCTACCTTCTTACGGGACATTTTTTCACGTTTCCATCTATAGTCTTTAATCGTTTCACCCGGCTTTGCTTTTTCAAACCCGCTACAAACCCAGTTGTATTGATTATCATCATCCGATATCTTTAGAATTAATCCCGGTAAACCATAAAATTTATAAGGTCCCACACTCAAAGGAATATCTGTAGCAAACCATGCATTATAAGCCCTTCCCCTAAACCAACAGGTTGCCTTCTGACAGAAATAGCCTGCAATACTATCCATATCTTCTTCAATTTTCCAATTTATATTTTCCATAGACTCAGTATACTCAAAAATAGGTCCAAAAAAGGCCCGACATAGAAAAACGATCCTATGTGTATCAAAAAAGGAATGCGTTTCTACAGGCCAAATCTGTTGTTGTATCAAAAAAACCATCCAATCCTTGTGCTGTCATTTCAGTTGTTATGGAGTCTTTCTGAAAAAGTAGATAGCTATGGCATTTTGAGACATTTTTTCCTATTTCAAGAAGATGTATATCCTTGACAACCATCCCTCTACTTCCAGAATCTGGATACAATGTAAAATCATAATAAACTTTATACAGACACGTGTCAAGCACTCCGTACTTCTCCAAAATCTCTGAGCTTGGAACAAAAGTTTGTGCTTTAACCACCACATTATAACATTGGAAAATGATTAGAAATATAAACATCAGTTTTCTCATACTATATAATTTTTAATCTTACATAATCTTAAAACTAATCTTAAACATAACAGAAGAAGGCCGAATTAAATAACTGGAATAACTACGGTCCAAGTCATTCAATGAAGTATAGGAATAGGAACGCACATCAAATATATTATTCCATTCCAAATAAAAGCGAGTTGATTTCCATTTATACTGTAAACCCAAATTAGCTAAAGAAAAAGATTTTCTACCACTATTATAATCAGTATAATAATTATAATAAGATGCAGACAAACTAATATCATAAGGAAGGGCCACACTACAATCAACCTGATTCACCAAACTCGATACTCCCGGAAAGCGCTCTCCACCCTTCAAGTGGCTCCACCCTTTACGCCACAATCCGTTCCACCCTATCGACAAAAAAGTGAAAGGTTCACAGTGTAACTTTCCGTTAATATTCACTTCTTCCGAAAGATTGCGTACTACCTGTTCTTGCCTCAACCTTGCATAATTTTTATTCGCATACAATCCATGCAGCTCCATTGTGAGTTTTTTCCAATCAAACCCTTTACTAATAAATACTTTTGCTCGGAAAGTATCTCCATTCGTATGTATCTTGTGAGTCACCAATCTGGATAAATTATTTTCGAAAGTCTGTCCGTAAAGAACTTCAGTAGAAGAACGATTATAATCGGCGCTCATATTGGCAAAGAACATAGCATAAATATTTTTATAGCTAAGATTAAGGCTTGTATAATGCAAAATGCCATCACTCAAGTCGGGTTCATAGGAACTTAGATTTCTGTAATTGTCCAAAATATATCCATCATATAATTGACCTATACCTACACCATAGCTCAGTAGTTGATATCCCAATCCCAATTGCCATTTTTCCCACAAGAATGTAAGTTGAGCATTGGGTTCAAACAAGCATTTTGTACTGTGCATTGATAATTCCCGTAACTTTTGTTTAAATGATTTTCCATTAAAAATCACCGGCAAATCTACAGACAATTTAAAAACATCCGAATTATAACTTATAGCAGCTGCTACACCTGTACGAAAATTAAGGAAAGTGCTATTATTCTCCATTTTTTCATTCCTCAACGAATTATCATTGCCGATGCCATAGCTTCCGGTAAGATTACTATTCAATCTGTCGTAATCAATATTTGCCAGAAGTTCGGGGCTAATGCGTACCTTTCCAATTCTGAATGCAGACAACATAGCTATTGAATTTTCAGTATCAAAATGAGTCAATCGAATATTTTGATGAAGCTGGTCTGCTTCTTCACCAACAAACAAATCATCAAATAAGCAAGGTATTACCGTCAACTTCTGGGGATTGCTTTTAAAGCTTACAATGGAGTTTATTCTCCATCCCGAATATTCATCTTTCTTAATAATCCATTTCAGCTTATTCGAAACATCCATTAGTTTGTAATCAGCATACTGATTTATATCTTTTTCATTAATTGCCAGCCCGCGCCCATCTTGCCATTCGAATTGATATTTCAAAGTTTCCTGCAAGAAAACATGATCTGTATTGACTTCGTAGCTTCCATCTCCCATAAGCCTGTTAGTCTTCATGCGAGTAGACAAAGTTTCATCTATAACATTCAATGTTCCGTCAGGCATCATATATGAAGTACTCGAATATCCCTGTTTTTATCAACATCGTTAAAATAATACACACCAATATTCCATTCATTTCCTTTTTTATTCTTGATGATATTATTAGCTGTCAAGACCTGTAACTGATTATTATAATATCTCGACTTTTCAATATCAGGAACCTCGGGCTCCTGAATTCTTGTCAGAAAATCAATCGCATTACTTGAATTATAATCTTGAATTTCTTTCTGAATGTCCTTACCACTATTATTAACTTTGTAAGTAACAAGATTCTGATGCTTCCGGCTGAAATAAGAAGCAAACACCTCTCCTTCCCCCAGCCAGGAATTGTCATAGCCACTTCCAAGGAGAGAAACAAGAGACAATATTCCCTTGGCAGATTCTTTTAATTTTAAATTAATAGCAGCTTGATTGGAATATTCTATTTTCTTTAATGCTTTTACTGATTGATGATGCTCAAGTACCTGAATTGTCGCTATATCATCCGGTGAAATGTTATTAGTGGCAATCCCATACCGTTTTTTCAATAAGTCCATGCCTTCTATATAAAATTTACTTATAGGCATCCCGTTATATTCTATTCTTCCCGACTCAGCCACTCTAATGCCCGGCAACTTCTTCAATACATCGCCGATATTTGCATCATGTGCCGACTTGAACGAACTAACTAAATAGTTCAACGTATCTTTATTCTCCCACAACCGTCTACTTTTCACTACCACTTCTTTAATTTCGATAGCTTTTTCTTTGGTTTTAACATCCAGAATGCATGATTTATTTTCTATTATTCTTTCTATAGGAGCTATATTAAATCCTTTTACCAGAATGCATAAGCTGTCTCCCACTATATTGCACTTTAAAATATAATCCCCTTTATCATCCGTTAATGCGTAACATAATATGCCTGGTTTTGCAAAGTTCTTCACGATCATGACATTTGCAGAAGGGATACCCTGCCCTTGCTCATCCATAATCCTCCCCTTCACCACCACTTGCCCTTGCAACTGCAAAGAAAATAGATGACAGAACAAACCAATCAATAAACAAGTTGCATATTTCATCATACAGCATTCCAGATATTAGTTTCTAAATTGTTACTATTTCAATTCACAAAGATTATCCCTTTCTAAAATGCGTTCATAAATGCCAGGTGGCGGACAAAGATATTGATAGCAACACGCATCACATATTGTACTATTCCGAATTCGACGCCAAGCTGTATTAGTTAATAACTCTCTATATATAATGTTCCTTATATCATCCTGATAGAGGTTTCCCAGCACAGCCGTATCATTCGTAGCTCTTACAGAAGCATCCGGATAAACATTCAATATCCCAAAAAACGCAGAATTCAATTTTTGATTGCAGAATATCTTTCTCATGCTTGTCACAGAACCCAAAATATCTTCCTCTTTTAAGAATACATTCTTTTTGAAGAAATCAATATTATGACCGGTATATAACGGTCGAATACAAACAGAATAATTTTCAGGAAAAGCAGAAGCGGCATATTCTTCTTCTGATGTCACATACATATGCAGGGTTATCCGCTCCGGCTGGATAGATAAATGCATAATTCTATCCTTCAGTTCCTCCATATCATCAATGAAAGAGGGAACCACAATTATATCATAGAAGAAATCCGTAGCATAAAGTCCGGTTATCTGCTCCAATTCAGTATATGCAAACCACAAATGATAATTATACTGCGGAAAAGAAGACAATATATTCCCCAGTTTACCCCAACAAGAATATTGTGAAAGATTCCCTCCTACAAAATTAACATGCTGCATAATCGAACACTGGCTGTCTCTCAGTAATTGTTCTATGATAAAAGGATCCAACTGCCTGCGCTGGCCGATACTTCCCCGTATAGGAAATAATAATTGTCGTGAAACCAAATCCCATTCTTCCGGTAAGCCATCATCCAATGATAAAAAGATATTCAATTCCGATAAATAGGAAATTACATCATCCCCCATAAGCTCTGCCGCTTCATCATCAATATTTTCTATATCTTTCTGGAGATTTAATACAGGCAAAAAATTAACAGGTTTCAATGGATGAGAAGCTACAACCTGTAGGTTCACAATCTTTTTCTTTATTGCATCTTCCAATAATTCATTATCACATGTTTTAAGAGCCTCTTCCGAAACAGCTATTACACCCAAATTTTCTGCTATATGTACATCCCTAACCCAATCATTAAAAACCAAATTAGCAGAATGCAATACGGTTCCCGTATCCGTATTATATAACATCACCTTTTCCCTATGTATTTGCTTTACATATATATTAGGGTATACATAGAACCAATAATCAGTATTATTCATATATGTCCCCCGTTATCTAAATTTCAGATTTTTCATTATATCTGCATAGTAAGCAGGATTTCTTGCAAAGAATTTCAGCTGGGCATCTTTATATAGATGAAATTCTTGTTCGTTCATATATCCATTGCATTCAATAGGACTTGAGAGGTTATCCAGATTATGAAGAAAAAACATACATTGAATGCATCCCTTCTTTCCATAACACTTGCTACAAGTAGACTCAAGCTTAGTGTAAAAACGGTTGTATTTATTTGCTATTTCCTCAAAGTCCAAGTTTACTTCCTGATCTGTAATCCATCCCAATGTATACTGGTGCGTTATCCGTTCACAAGGCAATATTTCTCCTGCAACTGTAATAAAAACCTTCTTAGAAAATGGAAGACAAGTACCAGTAGGCAACTTTGATATAATTCCATGTCCATATAATAACTCATTATAATTATCATATTTAAAATCAGAATAATACAACAAATACAATGATGCAGTTTTATAGGTAGGAGAGTCAAATTGCATTTTCCTTTCCATTTCTGTATAGTTTTCAGATTCAAAGAAAGCTTCTGTCACATTTTGAAACATACCTAAGAATTCATCTTCCTTTTCTGCCCGGATACCCATAGTATTCAACTCTGAAATCTTGGGAATCTTATCAAAATTAGCAGAAAAGAAATCATATATTTTTTTGATACCATTCCTATTATGCAGTACAGCATTAAATTTTACGTTCTTCTCGTAAAACTCAGGATACTTATTGCGGAACTCATTTATGCAGTTCGCAATGGAATGATATGCCGGTTTCCCCCCAGGAAATACCCTATATGAAGTTCCATATTCATCGCCATCCAGGCTAAACAATAATTGGAAATTTTTCTCTACCAAATAGTCGGCATATTTATTGAGTAAAATAGCATTAGTAGTCATCGAATAGCAAAAGGTCCGCCCGACATCCTTTAAATTTGCTTCTATATACGTAATAATTCTCTGGACAAGAGCCATATTTAATAAAGGTTCGCCACCATAAAAACTAATGCAAACAATCCGATTGGCTGA
>Ga0192239_1079_pt1 | contig 32349 bp, 20 predicted proteins | sample Koala_Koa27_G3_FD_131231 | JGI IMG/M metagenome (GOLD analysis project Ga0192239, IMG submission 131231) | Enriched cells from koala feces incubated with labeled cellulose particles, San Francisco Zoo, California, United States - Koala_Koa2-7_G3 ... | reverse complement strand
TCCGATCCAGCTGGTGAGCAAAACAAGGATGGCGACTAATAGTTTTTTACTCCATCTACCTTCCATTTCATAATTTCCAATACGGCTTTGATTGCAAGTATCAAGCCAATAATCCAAATAATAAATCCAATCATAATGTTCGTTGTTTATTAACTTAAAAACAAATAAAGGCTACATCCGGTTCACGGTGCAGCCTTCATTTTTCAGAGTTTATTATGTTCTATTTCAATAATCGAAATTATTCGGCATCAGCACCCCAGTTTCCTTTAGACAGACGCTTGTAGCTGTTGTAACGCCATTTTGCATTGTCTTCGGCAGCCTGGAACAGTTCGGCAGCTTCTGAAGGATATTGTTTCATTACAGAAGAATAACGAACCTCACTCTTCAGGAAGTCTTGGAATCCAGCCCAATCGGGTTCTTTGCTATCCAACTGGAACGGGTTCTTTCCTTCTGCTTCCAAAGCCGGATTGTAACGCCACAAGTGCCAGTAACCACACTTAACAGCCTTTTCTTCCTCAGCCTGGCTCTTACCCATACCCAGCTTCAGACCGTGGTTGATACACGGAGCGTAAGCGATAATGAGTGATGGTCCGGGATAAGCTTCAGCTTCGCGGATTGCTTTCAGAGTCTGAGCCTGGTCAGCACCCATAGCAATCTGAGCTACGTAAACGTAACCGTAAGTAGTAGCCATCAGACCGAGGTCTTTCTTGCGTACACGCTTACCGGCAGCAGCAAACTTAGCAATAGCACCCACCGGAGTAGCCTTAGAAGACTGACCACCTGTGTTAGAGTAAACCTCAGTATCCAGAACCAGGATGTTAACGTCCTTACCGCTGGCGATTACATGATCGAGACCACCGTAACCGATATCGTAAGAAGCACCGTCACCACCGATGATCCACTGGCTGCGTTTTACTAAATATTGAGTCAAGCCTTTCAGTTCCTTGCTTACCGGGCAGCCGGCAGCGATGCCTTGCTCGATGATAGCCTCGATCTGAGGTGCAAGTTCTTTAGTCTTGTCTGCATCATACATATTTTCAATCCATGCTTTCAATACTTCCTTAGCTTCAGCAGGAGCATTGTCGCCTTCCAGGATCTGGTTGAATAGTTTCACGATACGGTCACGCATCTTTTCATTAGCGAGTTCCATACCCAAACCGAATTCACAGAAGTCTTCGAACAAAGAGTTTGCCCAAGCAGGACCTTGACCCATTTCGTTCTTAGTATAAGGAGTAGAAGGTACTGAACCGGAGTAGATAGAAGAACATCCTGTTGCATTGGCTACCATTTCGCGGTCACCGAACAACTGAGTGATCAACTTCACATACGGAGTTTCACCACAACCAGAGCAAGCGCCTGAGAATTCAAACAACGGAGTAGCGAACTGAGAGTTCTTTACGTTAGCTTTAACATCAACCAGATGTTGCTTGCTTGCTACCTTTTCAGCACAGTAATCCCAGTTAGGAACTTGGTTCAACTGGCTTTCCAGATGTTTCATAGTCAAAGCCTTGCCACCCTTCTTCGGATTACCCGGACAGATGTCGGCGCAGTTACCGCAACCCAGACAGTCGAGAACATCAACCTGGATACGGAATGTCATACCGTCGAATACTTTACCTACAGCTTTCAGCATCTCGAAGTTTGCACCCTTCTGCTCTTCAGCATCCAGAACGAACGGACGGATAGAAGCGTGAGGACAAACATAAGCACACTTGTTACACTGGATACAATTTTCAGCATTCCATTCGGGAACGAAAGCAGCTACACCACGTTTTTCGTATTTAGCTGTACCTTGATACCAAGTACCGTCTTCGATGCCCTTGAATGCAGATACCGGCAACAAGTCACCATCCTGTGCATTGATCGGACGAACTACTTCGTTGATGAATGCAGGATCGTTGTTTTCAGCCTTAGCGTCGTCAGCCAGGTTAACCCAAGCAGGATCAACAGTCAATTGTTTGTATTCACCACCACGGTCAACGGCAGCATAGTTCTTGTTTACGATATCTTCACCCTTCTTACCGTAAGACTTCTGGATGAATTTCTTCATCTGTTCTACAGCCAGGTCAACAGGAATTACGCCTGTGATACGGAAGAATGCAGATTGCAGGATTGTATTGGTACGGTTGCCCAAACCGATTTCCTGTGCAATCTGAGTTGCATTGATATAGTATACAGAGATATTGTTTTTAGCGAAATACTTCTTCACGCGGGTAGGCAGGTTCTTAGCCAGTTCTTCGCCTTCCCAGATTGTGTTCAGAAGGAATGTACCATTCTTACGCAAACCGCGGGTTACATCGTACATGTGCAGGTAAGCCTGAACGTGGCAAGCCACAAAGTTCGGAGTGTTTACCAAGTATGTAGAGCGGATCGGAGTATCACCGAAACGCAAGTGAGAACAAGTGAAACCACCTGACTTCTTAGAGTCATAAGAGAAGTAAGCCTGGCAGTGTTTGTCGGTGTTGTCACCGATGATTTTTACAGAGTTCTTGTTAGCACCTACTGTACCGTCAGCACCCAGTCCGTAGAATTTAGCTTCGAACATGCTTGCGCCGCCCAATGCGATTTCTTCTTCCTGAGGAAGTGAAGTGAAAGTAACGTCGTCTACGATACCGATAGTGAAGTGGTTCTTCGGCATCGGCATAGCCAGATTCTTGAATACGGCAATGATCTGAGCAGGAGTAGTGTCCTTAGAACCCAAACCGTAACGACCGCCTACGATTACCGGAGCATTAGCAGTACCATAATAGCAGTCTTTTACATCGAGGTACAACGGTTCGCCGTTAGCACCCGGTTCCTTCGTACGGTCAAGAACTGCAATAGTCTTAGCAGTCTTAGGCACAGCAGCCAGGAAGTGCTTAGCAGAGAACGGATGATACAAGTGTACGGCAACCATACCTACCTTTTCGCCATTAGCTACCAAGTGGTCGATAGCTTCGCGGGCAGCCTCAGTTACAGAACCCATAGCGATGATAACGCGTTCTGCGTCTTCAGCACCATAGTAATCGAACAAGCCGTATTTACGTCCTGTGATTTTAGAAATTTCATTCATGTATTCTTCTACAATAGCAGGAACTGCTTCGTAGTAGTTGTTGCATGATTCACGGTGCTGGAAGAAGTGGTCGGGGTTTTCAGCCATACCACGAGCAACCGGATTCATCGGATTCAATGCGCGAGCACGGAATTCAGCCAAAGCTTCCTGGTCAATCAGCGGAGCGAGATCATCGTTTTCCAACATCTCGATCTTCTGGATTTCATGAGAAGTACGGAAGCCGTCGAAGAAATTAACAAACGGTACACGAGCTTTGATAGTTGACAAGTGAGCAACACCGGAGAGGTCCATAACTTCCTGTACAGAACCTTCGGCCAGCATAGCAAAACCGGTCATACGGGTTGACATAACATCTTGGTGGTCACCGAAGATACACAGAGCGTGAGAAGCCAGTGTACGAGCTGATACGTGGAATACGCAAGGCAGGAATTCACCGGCAATCTTGTACATATTCGGAATCATCAGCAACAGACCTTGAGATGCAGTGTACGTTGAAGTCAACGCACCGGCTTGCAATGAACCGTGAACGGCTCCGGCAGCACCGGCTTCTGATTGCATTTCCTGTACCAATACTGTTTCGCCGAAGATGTTTTTGCGTCCTGCGGCAGCCCATTCGTCTACGTACTCAGCCATCGTAGAAGAGGGAGTGATGGGATAGATAGCAGCTACTTCAGAGAACATATACGAGATATGCGCAGCAGCCTGGTTACCATCACAAGTAATGAATTTCTTCTGTTTAGTCATAACTAAATTGAATTATTATTAAGTGAATAAATCTCAATATAAAAAGCCGAACATCCAGAGTGGAATCTGATTCCCTCTTCCTATTTCTGCTTTGTGCAGGGCGTAGGTGACGCCGGGATTGTTCTTAATCTTCATTCCTTCCGGACAAATCTTGAAAGGCATCACATCGTCCACCAGGAACGACATATTCTTGTCGCCTTTGTTCACCTTGTGATCTTTCCACAAGGAATTTGCGAAGAAAGTGTCCAGTACATCCAGTTCTTCCACCTTTACGGGATAGATGGAGTACATCAGGTTGGAGTTGTGCATCATGATCTTCGATGGTTTCTTAGGGAATTCTTCTCCCTTCGGATATACCATATTGATAAGGCGTGCATCTGCCAAATATTTGATGTAGTTCATCACCGTAGCGCGGGATGTCTGTATATCGTTTGCCAACTGGCTTACGTTCGGGGCTTTCGGGCCGTCTACTGCCAGCATATAAAGCAATTTCTTGATTTTTGAAAGATATTTCAGTTCAATCTGTTTGATGAGCAGAATGTCCACTTCCACCATCATATTCATGGTCTTCAGCAGATTCTCCGAGAAATTGCGTTTCTCCAGAAAGAACGGATAGAAACCGTGGTGCAGATAATCCTGCAGGTAATCTAACGGGCGCACTTTCGAAAGGATACCCTTGGCTATCTGCTCGTGGTTGCTCAGAATCTCTTCCAACGTGTAAGCACGGAATTTCATGCCGGTTTGCAGGTTCAGATACTCACGAAAAGAAAAACCACGCAGATTATAGCTCTTCACAATGTCACGCAGTTCCAGATTTTCCTCTTTCAGTCGCATCACGGACGAACCGGTGAATACGATTTTGAGGTTCGGGAAACGGTCGTAGCACATTCTCAGTTCTCTGCTCCAGTCAGGGTGTTTAAACACCTGGTCTATTAATAATACTTTTCCGCCACGGCGTTGGAATTCATAAGCGAAGTCAACGATGCTGAAATAAGAAAAGTAGAAGTTGTTCATATTGATAAAGAGACAAGAACGGTCTGTGCCGAATTTCTCTTTAGCGTATTGTAACAGAAACGTGGTTTTGCCTACACCACGCGTTCCTTTAATACCGATAAGGCGGTCGTTCCAGTTGATCTCATCCATGAGGTCACGGCGAACAGGGGCATTGGTATGCTCAACAAGATAGGCGTGTGTGCGGTAGAATGCTTCCATGCTGTTAAATTCGGTTTATCGGGCGACAAATATACGGCTTTTTTGTAGAATTGCAAAGTAGAGATGGCAAAATATCTTTTTTGTTAGTGAAGTTTATATATTTGCTTTGCCTTGTTTTTCTCTGTAATTTTGCGGCCTCAAATTATAAAGAACTGTAATTGTATGAAACCCTACGTATTTAACCCAGACACAGACATGGCGCTTGCTAACAACGAAGAAAACTATATGGCTCCCGCTTCTGCCCGCCGAATGGCTCAGGACCTTGCTTTATTACCCATCTGGTATGCCCAGCCTGGCAGTGCCGTACTCGCTCCATCAGCTTATAATGCAGATTATCTGCAAATAATGAAGCGTATGTTTCCCCTTTCCGTACAGTTGGTTACCGAACCTGAACTGCCTGATTATGCCGAATCTCAGATTATACCATGGGGCTGGAATATTGCTTTTCGTAAACGTATGTTGAAAGGGGGAATTGCAAAACACAAACTTCCTACGTTGGAGGAATTAAAAAGACTTCGTGCCTTTTCTTCTCGAGAGTTAGCTATGGTAGTGCTTGACGGCTTGCATGGCATTGAGAATTGTTGTGGTTTGGCCAACTATTTGAATGACATCCCTGCTTGTCAGGAATTTGTAGAGAAGTATAAACGTACAGTGTTGAAGGCGCCTTGGTCAAGTAGTGGTAAAGGACTGAACTGGTGTAGAGGTACATTTACCGATTCTATTGCTGGTTGGTGCCAGCATGTTTTGGATGAACAAGAGGGGGTAATCGGGCAACCTGTATATAATAAGGTAGAAGATTTTGCTCTTGAATTTTATTCTGATGGACGTGGCAGGGTACTTTTTACCGGTTATTCTCTTTTCCTGACCAATGAAAAAGGAGCCTATCTTGGTAATCTGCTGGTAACACCTGAATGGGTGGAAAACTGGATAACTGAATACGTACCATTGGTAACTTTGGTGCAGGTACGCGAAAGGTTGCAGGAGTTATTAACTATCGTATTCGGAGAATCTTGTACGGGTTATCTGGGTGTAGACATGATGGTTTGTCGTGATGAGGAAACGCAGAGTTACCGTATTCATCCTTGTGTGGAGATTAACGTGCGTATGAATATGGGAGTAGTGGTACATCTGTTTCGCGAGAATTTTGTGGCTCCGGGCACAGTTGGTAATTTTAAAATTGATTACTATCCAACGAACGATGCCCTGCAAGAAGAGCACGAGCAGGCGATGGAGCAGTATCCTGCTGTAATAGAAAACGGACGTTTGGTTTCCGGCTATCTTCCGTTAGTTCCGGTTACACCGAAGAGCCGGTATCGCGCCTATGTTCTATGTTATAAGAGTAGGGTGAATGATACGAATGATTAGTGTAAGACCTGTTTGCATGCTTCGCTCTCATTTCCACAACGATCTACAGCTGTGACGGCAAAGTATTTCTTTGCTGTCCACAGACGGATGGGGGCATATGTATATTCTGTTCCCTGTACACGCTGGGCTATGATATTTTCCGGGTTAGAGGTATCTACGGGATAAGTATCCGAGCCATAGATGACATAAGTCGGCATATTGCGTTTATCATTGTCCGTGGCGGGAAGCCAGCTCAAATGTATGTAACCGTCGGACTGCTGGGTAACGATTAAATTGCCGGGAGTTGTAGGTGGCACGTTGTCTATCCATGGCATGGCGGGCTGCAAGGCAGGAGCGGTATAGAAATCTTCTTCCAATGCATCATACAATCCCTGAGTGTTATCCATTAAGTATTTTACACGATAATGAGCCTGGCCTGCCAGTTTATGTTTGCGGATAAAGTACATTTGACGTTCCACTTCGTCCAAAGTCCAGTTGCCTTCGCTGGGGTCAAGGAAATAAATGCCCAGTCCTGGAATAATCTGTCGTCCATTACTTTGTTCCTGCCAGTCGAGGGCAAAAGGGTAGAAATGATTACCACGGAAATAAATCATGGGATATATCTGATCTTGTATCCCTTCGCCCAGCCAACCTTGTGCATCCTGATAGACGGTGTGGAAAGCATTCCAGCCGCGAGAAGGATAGCGGGAAGTGTCACGGTATTTACCTACGGGGCAGGTGCTAACCTTTACCCAGGGTTTCAGAGCTTTTACACCTTTATAGAGATAGCGGACGATTTCTGTGATATTATCCCTGCGCCATTGGGAAAGATCACGTCCTTTACCGTACTTCCGGAAATCGTAAGTGTCGGGAAAACGGGGAGCATTCTCCGGATAGCGCAGATAATCGAAATGGACGCCATCTACGTCATATTTTTCCACAACCTCACGTACAAGACTCATCAGGTATTCTTTGGTTTGCGGATTTCCGGGATTGAGGAAATATTCCCGCTTGTAAGGTACACAAATGGCGGATTTTTGTTTGGTGACAGAGGTATTACCCAGATTGGCAACATGTTTGCGGTTACCCAATGGAATGGCTACCATCCAGGCATGGCATTCCATACCGCGTTTGTGACATTCTTCTACGGCAAAAGCCAGCGGGTCATATCCCGGGTCGCCCCCTATTTTCCCGGTTAATATGGAATTGAAAGGTTCTATTTTTGAGCGATAGAGTACATCACCGCGTGTCCGTGTCTGGAAAAGTACGGTGTTGAAGTTGGCATCTTTCAGCCGGTCCAGTATCTCGACGAGTTCTGCTTTTTGCTTTCGGACACCTTCGGGCGTGGTGGCACGGGTACGCGGCCAGTCCAGACCATAGACAGCGGTAACCCAGGCGGCACGCACTTCGTATTTGGGAGGACGATTTGTCGTCTCACCGATGGATTGCGCAGCAAGGGGCAAAACCAATATGCTGAATAGTATGGTAAGCAGTAACTGTTTCATGATAGGGCTGGATTCTCTTTTACTTCTTTATTTCTGTCATTTTTCGCGGCGAAGATAAGTAAAACACTCGAGAAAGTTGTGCAGTTTCCTAAGAAACTGTTACATTTGCGTGCATTAAAAGTAATGAATAACAACGCACCATGATTACATTTACGCTTTGCTTATTGGCATTGATAGCGGGCTATTTTCTTTACGGGCGTTTCATTGAACGCATTTTTGGCCCTGACGATCGTAAAACACCTGCCCTGACCAAGACCGACGGGGTGGACTATATTCCTCTGCCCACCTGGAAAATATTCATGATACAGTTCCTTAATATTGCCGGTTTAGGGCCCATCTTCGGCGCTATTATGGGGGCTAAATTCGGGGTGTCATCCTATTTGTGGATTGTGCTTGGCAGCATCTTTGCCGGTGCTGTACACGATTATCTGGCAGGTATGCTTTCTTTGCGTAATGGCGGTGAAAGTTTGCCGGAAATCATCGGTCGATATCTAGGTACAACTACCAAGCAAGTGATGCGTGGTTTTACCGTACTTCTGATGATATTGGTGGGAGCTGTGTTTGTAGCCGGTCCTGCCGGGCTGTTGGCAAAGCTTACGCCGGAGTCGCTGGATGCTACGTTCTGGATAGTGATTGTATTTATCTATTATATTTTAGCAACCTTGTTGCCCGTCGATAAGATAATAGGTAAGATTTACCCACTTTTTGCTGTTGCATTGCTCTTTATGGCAGTCGGTATATTGGTGATGCTCTATGTGAAGCATCCTGTTCTGCCGGAATTCTGGGACGGATTGCAGAATACGAACCCGAATGCTGCCGAATTGCCTATTTTCCCAATTATGTTTGTTAGCATAGCCTGTGGCGCTATCAGTGGTTTTCATGCAACACAAAGCCCGTTGATGGCACGTTGTATGACAAGCGAACGTCACGGTCGTCCTGTATTCTATGGTGCCATGATTACCGAAGGTATTGTTGCTCTGATATGGGCTGCTGCGGCCACTTACTTCTTTCATGAAAATGGAATGGGCGAAACGAATGCGGCTGTAGTAGTAGATGCCATCACTAAAGACTGGCTTGGCGTAATAGGTGGTTTCCTCGCTATATTGGGTGTGATTGCTGCGCCTATCACCAGTGGTGACACCGCTTTTCGTTCTGCCCGTCTCATTGTGGCTGACTTTCTTGGAATGGAACAAAAAACCATACGACGCCGTTTATATATATGTGTGCCGATGTTTCTCGTTGCTATTGGTCTGTTGCTTTACAGTCTGCGTGACAAAGAAGGCTTTGATATGATTTGGCGTTACTTCGCGTGGACCAACCAGACGCTCTCTGTTTTCACTCTTTGGGCGATTACCGTTTATTTGGTGCGTGAGAAGAAGGGACGCTATTTTTATGTAACTTATTTACCGGCTATATTCATGACGGCCGTTTGTACAACTTATATTTGTATAGCTCCCGAAGGTTTTGACTTAGGGCCTCAAATGGCTCTCGTTATTGCCATTCTTTCTGTAGTGATAGCCGCATTCTGGTTTAATATCTGGTATTTCAAAACAACTAAAAAACTTTGGTAATGAAGAAATTCAAAAAATCAACAAGTATTACGATCGCCCTGCTTATCTATGTGAGTGCTACAGCAGCCTATTTCCTGCCGCGTAACACTGTCATCAGTGATATGGAGAAATACATTACGGTTGCGGCATCTTATATTATCGTGTTTATTCTCTGGCTGGTGCTGCGTAAGAAAGAGGACTTGCAGCGGAAACGTAAAGAAGAAGATGAAAAGTACAATAACACCAAAAACTATAAGTAACAATGAAAAAATTAGTATTATTCGTTTGTCTGCTTGTGGCCACAGTGGCTGCCCAGGCACAGTTTGAAAAAGGAAAGTGGATTGTGAATCCGTCAATTTCCGGGTTAGGTTTGTCGCATAATACGGATACGGATAAGACCTCTTTTGGCATTGAAGCCAAGGGTGGTGCATTCTTGCTGGATAATGTGGCGTTGTTGGTACATGCAGGGGCTGCCTGGAACAATGGTGGTTCCGATACGGATGTCTATACTCTCGGTGTAGGTGGTCGTTATTATTTCAGTAATATTGGTATATATCTGGGTGCTGATGTCAATGTAGACCGTTGGGATTGGGGTACAAGCGATGATACCAAGTTTTCTTTTGGAGCAGAGGCTGGCTATGCTTTCTTTTTGACAAGGACGGTGACGCTTGAACCGGCTGTATATTGGAATGTAAACAGTGATCGTTCTGTATTTGGCCTGAAGGTAGGTTTCGGCTTCTATTTCTAGGAGTTTTCTTCCGCTTGGCGGATTTTATAAACCGTCCCATGAGATCATATAAATAGTCTTATGGGACGATTTTTTTATCTCATGGGACGGATATTTTCATCTTACGAGACAACATAAATCGTCTCATGAGATGAATTTCTCTCTATTATTTCATGTGTAATTTCTCTTGCAGGAATTGTCCTGTATAGCTTGCTGCACATTTTGCCACTTCCTCCGGTGTACCTGCAGCTACCAGGTTTCCCCCTTTATCACCGCCTTCCGGTCCAAGGTCTATCACGTAGTCGGCACATTTGATAACATCCATGTTGTGTTCAATGATTACAATGGAGTGTCCACGTAATATCAATGCATCGAATGCTTCCAGCAATTTACGGATGTCATGGAAGTGCAATCCTGTGGTCGGTTCATCAAAGATAAACAGGGTGGGGCCTGCTTTCTCCTGACTGAGGTAGTAAGCCAGTTTCACACGCTGGTTTTCACCACCTGAAAGGGTGGAGGAAGATTGCCCCAGTTTAATATACCCCAATCCCACATCTTGCAGTGGAGCAAGTTTCTTCACAATCTTCTTTTGTCCATGTTTGGTGAAAAACTCCATGGCCTGGTTTACGGTCATTTCCAGTACATCATATATATTGGCATCATGGAATTTTACTTCCAGTGTATCTGCTTTGAAGCGTTTACCGTGGCAGGTTTCACATTCCAGAACCAAATCGGCCATAAATTGCATTTCTACTGTGATGGTTCCGTCACCTTTACACTCTTCGCAACGTCCGCCTTCACTGTTGAATGAAAAGTAACCGGCGGTGTATCCCATTTGCTTGGCAAGCGGTTGTTCTGCCCATAATTTACGAATTTCATCGTAAGCTTTGATATATGTCACGGGATTCGAACGGCTGGATTTACCAATGGGGTTCTGGTCTACAAATTCTACGTTCCGTAGATTTTGCAGGTCACCACCGATAGAAGCGAATTCACCCGGGCGTTCACTGCATTCATCCAGTTCGCGCTTTAGGGCACGGAAGAAGATGTCACGTACCAGAGTACTCTTACCGGAACCGCTGACTCCGGTTACTACGGTCATCACGTTTAGCGGGAAACGTACGTTTACTCCTTTCAGGTTATTCTCGCGGGCTCCGGTCAGTTCTATGTAATTATTCCATGGACGACGGTGTTCCGGAACGGGAATTTCTTCTTCTCCCAGCAGATAACGTACTGTGTAACTATCACTATTCGGTTGCAAATCTTTCATATCTCCCTGGTAGACAACTTGTCCACCCAGACGTCCGGCTTTTGGTCCGATATCTATAATGTAATCTGCTGCGCGGATAATTTCCTCGTCATGCTCCACGATGACAACCGTATTACCCAATTGTTGTAATTGACGTAATACATGGATCAGCTTATCTGTATCGCGGCTATGCAACCCGATACTTGGTTCATCAAGAATGTAGAGTGAGCCAACTAAGCTACTGCCTAATGAAGTGGCGAGATTGATGCGTTGACTTTCACCACCGGAAAGCGAATTGCTGAGGCGGTTTAATGTCAGATATCCCAATCCTACATCGAGAAGGAAGCGGATGCGACTGTTGATTTCCGTTAGGATACGGGTGGCAACATCCGTATCATGCTTATCCAGTTGAAGGTTGTCGAAGAAAGTTTTCAGTTCCGTAATCGGCAAGTCCACAAGTTCGGAGATATTTCGTCCGCCTACCCGTACATAGCTGGCTTCGGGCTTCAGACGGGTACCGTGGCACTTTGGACAAAGCGTTTTGCCACGATAGCGTGCCAGCATCACACGGTATTGTATTTTGTACTGATTTTCCTGTACCATCTTGAAGAAAGCATTGATTCCTTGGAAGTAAGGAGTGCCTTCCCATAACATGCGGCGCTGTTCGTTTGTAAGTTCAAAGTAGGGGGTGAAGATCGGGAAACCGGCTTTTTCGGCACCGCGTATTACCATGTCTTTCCATTCGCCCATCACTTCGCCTCGCCAACATACCACGGCACCGTCGTATACGGATAATGAACGGTTGGGTATTACCAAGTGTTCATCAATGCCGATTACCTTGCCGAAGCCCTCACATTCAGGACATGCACCAATAGGGGAATTGAAAGAAAACATCTGGTCACTGGGCTCCTCAAAAGCAATGCCGTCTGCCTCGAATTTAGTGCTGAAACGGTATAGACTGGTTGTTCCGTCAGGTTGATAGAATCGCAGCAGGCAGGCACCGTCACCCTCGTACATGGCTGTCTCGGCAGAATCTGTTAACCGGCTGATTGCATCTTTCTCTTTAGACGCTACCATACGGTCTATCAATAAGAAAACTGTATCTTCTTTTTTAGGCTCGTATTCATCGATACGAACCATTTCTCCGTTTACTTCCAGACGGTTGAAACCTTGTTTCATATCGATGTCTAATTGCTGCTTCATCGTTCGGTCTTCGCGGAGTAATATCGGAGCCAGTACGGTGTATCTTGTTCCTTCCGGATATCCCAACATACAGTTTACGATATCTTCTGTGGAATGTTTTTTTACTTCCTCTCCGCTGATGGGACTGAATGTCCGTCCGATGCGTGCATACAGTAAACGCAGGTATTCGTAAATTTCGGTAGAGGTACCGACGGTAGATCGTGGGTTGCGACTACTCACCTTCTGTTCTATGGCAATAGCTGGCGGAATTCCCTTAATAAAGTCACATTCCGGCTTGCTCATACGTCCCAGGAACTGGCGGGCATAACTGCTCAGGCTTTCTACATAACGACGTTGTCCTTCTGCATATAGCGTGTCGAATGCCAGGGATGATTTACCGGAACCGGATAGCCCGGTGATGACGACAAGTTTGTTTCTGGGTATTTCTACGTCTATATTTTTTAGGTTGTTGACGCGTGCGCCTTTGATAAGTATGGAGTTGTTTTTTATCATAATCAGAATCACTATAGTGAATATCAGTTTGCAAAGATAATCACTGCGGTTCAAATATGTATAATGATTGGCAGGTTAAGATTTGTTATACTTTTAAATAGTTGCTGATATACCAGCAGGAAAAGAGCTATTTTTATGCGCATTTTTAAACGAATCATCCCTATGCGATACCCTCGGATATGCTTGTGTGCCATTTTGGTATGCTTGTTCTCTTGTGTCGAGACAATTACAGGACAAGAGACTGTTGATCTGAAATCACTTGCCGATAGTGTGCGGAAAGCTAATGGCAAGCCGAATTTTCTACCTTTGGGCATGCACTTTCTGGAACTGGCAAAAGAACGGAAAGATACGGCAAATATCAGTGATGCTTATGCCATCATTACAAATCATTATTATGAGTTGGGTGATACGGATAGTCTGCGTCTGATGACTTATGAATATATGGATTGGGCGGACCGTTGTCATCGCAATACGGATCGCTATCAGGCATGGAGGCAATATATTCAGCGGATGACTGAAAAGGGCATGCAGGAAGAGGCGATGAAAGAGACAGAATTGCTATGTAAAGATGCCGAACAGCGGAAAGATAAATATGGCATGGCATCCGGGGAGATGTGTATAGGCTATAACCACCGTGTGTTCGGCCAGAATATAAAGCTCTGTATTGAATATTATGATAATGCTTTAAAACATTTTGAGGAAGGCAAATACTACCGTGACGCCTACGTTGTTTCTCTTAATATCATTCAAACTTATCTGGCACGTCAGTCGTATAATGAGGCCTTGCCCTATTTGGACCGTTTAGGACAGTTGGTGAAAACTGTAGAAGATAAAAATATATCTATGGGAGAGGCGCTATATATGCGTTATTATCAATTTCGTGTCATAGCTGTCTTAGGAGTGAAAGGAGCGAAAGCGGCAGAACCTTACATCCGTGAGGCGAATGCTTATTACCTCAAACATAAAGGAGACATATCATAAGAAGGATGGTTCGGTTACAAAATAATGTGCAACCAGATTCTGGGAGATATAAGTAATGCTGTGGTTTATATGGATTCTTTAATTGATTACCAACGTTCGATCGGTAATTATTACCCTGGAAATTATAGGCAGAAAGCTATTATGCTGGAACAAGTAGGTCACTATAAGGAGGCATGCCGTGCTTTTGCAGAATACTCTCAATTGAATGATTCTGTACGTACGGCAGAAATGGATGAACAACTGAACAAATACACTGCCCAGTTTGAAGTGGACCGCCTGAAGATGGAAAAATTGGAATTGAGTGAAAGAATGAGTCGTGAACGGCTTATTACGGTATCTATTGCCGGTTGCCTGATATTTATATTACTTCTGCTGGTTACTTACCTCTATGTTCGCACTTTATCTATGAACCGGAAATTGGATGTTGCCCGTAAGGAATTGCAGAAGATGGGACGCATCAAGAGTTCATTCATCCAGCATGTTACGCATGAGTTGCGTACACCGCTTAATTCTGTTGTGGGTTTTTCTGCTTTGCTTGCCGAGGAAGGGCTGGATGTGGAAGATGCTCGTGAATACTCCGGTCAGGTGGAGAAGAACAGTGCTTATTTGCTGGGATTGATTGATAATATTATTGATATAGCTGACATGGACTCTCAGACGGCAGATATGCCTAAAGAAGTTGTGGATGTCAACGCTTGCTGTCTTGAATGTATAGATGAATTTGGAGGCAAACAAAATGACGGTGTGGAATTGCAGTGGATTCCGTCTCCTGATGATCCTGTAATCCTGACTGTGCGTGCCTGGATGAAGCGTGTCCTGTCTTTGTTGCTGGACAATGCCGAGAAGTTTACTGAACAAGGAGTCATTCGTCTACTGTGTGAGGAAGATAAAGCGAATAGTATCATTCGTTTTATTATAGAGGATACGGGTATAGGTATCGACCCGCAATATCAGGATACTATTTTCGAGCGTTTCTTTAAAATAGATACCTTCAAGCCTGGTACGGGACTGGGACTTTCCATAGCCCGCCAGGTAATGGACATTGTTGATGGCAAAATTTATCTGGATACATCTTACACAGGCGGTACCCGTATGGTAGTAGAATGGCCTGCATAATTAATAAACAACCCTTAATCAGATTTATAAAGAATGAAAGTAAAAACTCTTTTGTGCGTATGCGCTCTGCTCTTCTCTTTAGCTGCGGCGGCACAATCTCCGCAACCCGAAAGATATCCTAAACGTGAATTTCGCGCAGCCTGGATTCAGGCTGTCAACGGACAGTTTCGTGGAATTCCTACCGAGAAGTTAAAACAAACCTTGATTGACCAGTTGAATTCTTTGCAAGAGGCAGGTATCAATGCAATCATTTTTCAGGTACGTCCTGAGGCTGATGCTCTTTATGCCTCCAAACTGGAACCGTGGAGCCGTTTTCTGACAGGTGTACAGGGAAAAGCTCCCAATCCTTACTGGGATCCTATGGAGTTTATGATTGAAGAATGTCATAAGCGAAGCATGGAATTTCATGCGTGGATCAATCCCTATCGCGTGAAGACCTCGTTAAAGAATGAATTGGCCCCGAATCATGTTTATAATATCCATCCCGAGTGGTTTGTGACCTATGGTGACCAATTATATTTTGATCCGGCATTACCGGAAAGCCGTCGCCATATCTGCATGGTGGTAATGGACATTGTTTCCCGCTATGATGTGGATGCCATCCATATGGATGATTATTTCTATCCCTATCCTAAACCGGGAGTGGACTTTCCAGATGATGCCAGCTTTGCCCGTTACGGTGGTGGCTTTTCAAATAAAGCAGATTGGCGGCGCAGTAATGTCAATGTGTTGATAAAGAAAATACATGAGACAGTACGTGAGGTGAAGCCGTGGGTTAAATTTGGTGTATCTCCTTTTGGTATCTATCGTAATGAGAAAAGCGATCCGCTGGGTAGTAAGACTAATGGATTACAGAATTATGATGACCTTTATGCCGATGTACTCCTTTGGGCTCGTGAAGGTTGGGTGGACTATAATATTCCGCAAATATATTGGCATATTGGCCATCCGGCAGCTGATTATGAAACATTGGTGAAATGGTGGGCAAAGCATACGGAGAACCGTCCTTTGTTTATCGGGCAGTCAGTGATGAATACAGTACAGAATGCTGATCCGCAAAACCCTTCTATGAACCAACTTCCTCGCAAGATGGCATTGCAGCGTGCTTATCAGACGATTGGCGGAAGTTGCCAGTGGCCTGCCAGTGCAGTGGTGGAAAATGCCGGGAAATATCGTGATGCTTTGATTGCGGAATATCATAAATATCCCGCCTTGCCGCCGGTATTCGATTTTATGGATAATGAAGCACCTGATAAAGTGCGTAAGGTAAAACCCGTGTGGACAGAAGACGGATATCTTTTGTTTTGGACAGCTCCGAAATACAAAGATGAAATGAACCGTGCTGTTCAATATGTGATTTACCGCTTCGGTGCAAAAGAGAAAGTGGATATCAGCGATCCTTCCCATATCGTAGCCATTACGCGCGATAATTTTTATAAATTGCCGTATGAGAATGGGAAAACAAAATATCGTTATGTGGTGACGGCACTCGACCGACTGCATAATGAATCGAAAACAGTTGCAAAAAAGGTGAAGCTATAAGCTTCACCTTTTTTATTGATATAATATAAGCCCTGCTATTCCGCAGGCTACAATCATCAGTATCGGATTGACTTTATATTTTCTGGTTCCTACAAAGGCTATCAGGAAGATGAGGCAGCTAATAATAAACGAGTACATATCTTCTTTAGGTGAACTGAAGTTTTCTACATTCATTAATACCAATGCTGCTGATGCCAGCAATCCGACCACTGCCGGACGCAATCCACTGAATACGGCTTCTACTGCCGGATGTTTCTGGTATTTCAGGAAGAACTTACTGATAGCTAACATCAATATGAATGAAGGGAGTACCACTGCAAAAGTAGCGATGACAGAACCCCATACGCTTCCGGTAGCCGTGAAACCTACATACGTTGCGGAATTGATTCCGATAGGTCCGGGAGTCATCTGGCTGATGGCTACAATGTCCGTAAACTCTTGCGGTGTCAGCCATTCATAGTGGGTAACTACTTCACCTTGTATCATAGAAAGCATGGCATATCCGCCACCAAAGCCAAACAAACCGATCTTGAAGAATGTATAGAATAACTGTAAATAAAGCATGGGAGAATTATGATTTATAATTTATGATTTATGATGCGCAGCCAATTTTTAATTATTAATTTTCGGACGGCGCAGCCGTCCGTACAAGTATCCTCCCACACCGGCAATGATAATTACCCAAATAGGGGAGAAGTCCAGTAACCAGATGACCAATGCTGATACGACTGGTATCCAGATATTGTAACGGTTTACCTTGGCTGATTTTGCCATACTGAATGTAGGAGCAGCGATCAAGGCAACCACTGCCGGACGAATACCTTTAAAGATGCGTTCAACAATGACATTGTCTTTGAAGTTATGGAAGAATAACGCAATGGCAAGAATTATGAAAAATGACGGTAATATAGTACCTAAAGTAGTAACTATACTTCCGAGAATCCCTCGTAACTTATATCCGATGAAAATGGAAATGTTGACTGCTAGAATGCCGGGGGTTGATTGGGAAATGGCGAGTAAGTCAATGAAATCATCTTTGGCAATCCATTTCCGTTTATCCACAATCTCTTCTTCTATCAATGGCGCCATAGCATAGCCGCCTCCTATAGTAAAGAGTCCTATCTTAGAAAAGAGGCCGAATGCCTCGAGGTAAATATTCATGTTATTATATCATCTTACCATTATTATCTTCTTCTTTCTGTTTCGCATATTGGCTTGGGCTGACGTTGAAATGCTTTTTAAATACTTCACGGAAGTACTTCGCATCACTAAATCCCGTCATTTCGGCAACTTCAGTTATACTGTGCTGTTGCTCTTTCAGTAACTGGGCAGCACGTTTCAGGCGTATCAGTCGGATATAATCTGCCGGGGCTTGGTCAGTCAGAGCCTTTATTTTATTATAAAAACTGGTGCGACTCATATTCAGTAAGTTACATAGCACATCAACTGTAAAGGAGCTATTATCCATATTGTCTTCCACGCTCTTCTTGACAGTAGAAATAAATTTCCAGTCAATATCGGTGGAACAGTTGATGCAAGCTGTATCGCTCTCTTCGTCGTTCAGTTCCAGATTGGCATATTTATGGCGCAATAAGGAACGGTTAGTAAGGATATTAGCTATTGTAGCACGAAGAATGCCAATATTAAATGGTTTCACGATGTATTCGTCTGCTCCTGTCTTCAATCCTTCAATGATATTTCTATCATTATTCAGTGCTGTAAGTAATATGATGGGAATATGTGATGTCTCAATATCATTCTTCAATCTGTGACATAATTCATCCCCACGCATTTCGGGCATCATGATATCCGAAATAATCATGTTGGGCATGTACTCTTTTACTATGTCGAGTGCTTGCTTGCCGTCACTACATACCTGTATGATATAATCATCCGACAGTGTATTGCGTAGATACTCTCTCAATTCGTCATTATCCTCTACAATTAAGATTTTCGGAAGATCGCCATTCTGCTGTTGTTTCTGTCTGGCAGTATCATAAACAGTACTTAAAGAAATATTCTTAGGTACACCTGATTCTGTATAGACCACTTTTTCACTTCCTAGTTTCGGACTGTGAACGGCTTTGCGATAATATTTTTCTTTTTTCGGGAATATAACCTTAATACAGGAGCCTTTGCCTTCCGTACTGCTGAAGTTAATTTTACCTTTATGCAGACGTACGAGTTTCCATACCAATAGCAGACCAATGCCACTACCTGTAACCTTTGAGTTTATGGCATTACTACCTCGGAAATGCATTCTGAAAAGCTTTTTTTGTTCGGAAGCCGGAATACCGATACCCGTATCCTTTACTTCAACGCTCCAGTTATCTTCAGTTTCAGCAGCAAAGATATGTACGCTACCACCTTCCGGTGTATATTTCAGGGCATTGGAAATCAAATTCTTCAAAATAGAGTCCATTTTATCTTTATCGAGCCAGACATTCATATAGCGGAAGTTACTTTCGTATGTCAAGCTCACACGTTTAACATCTGCATAAGCCCGGAAAGCATTGATCATTTCTTCCATATATGTACTCAATTCGTATTCTGATACATACAAAGCACTGGAATAAGTATCTGCGCGTTCAAAATTGATCAGGTTAGTCGTAAGACGCAGCAGGGCATTCGCATTTCGTATGGCAGTATTCATATTACTACGTCCGCCTGGTGTCAGATCTTCCTTTTCGCTGAGTTCTTCCAAAGGAGCTTTGATCAATGTCAACGGAGTACGGATATCGTGCGCTGTATTGATAAAGAAGCGTATTTTTTCATCCGAAGTTTTTCGTTGTTTGCGTAAGATGATGACACGTAAAGTTATAGTAACAATTGCTGCAATAACAATAGCATAAAGTAATAAAGCCCAGATACTAAGCCATATCGGCTGTTCTATTATGATATCCATATTACGTTCTTCAAGAACGATTCGCCTGTCTTCACTGGAAATGGCACGTACCCGTAGAGTATATTTTCCGGGACTTAGGTTAGTGAACCGGATCAGGCAATCCTTTTCGGGGCGACTCCATCCGTCGTAGAAACCATCCAACTTCCATGAATACAGAATCAGTGATGGATAATCATAGTTGATGGCAGAAATCCGTAAAGAGAATATATTCTGATTGTATTTCAGTTTCAATGTTTTAGTCTCATCTATATCCACTTCCAGCGGTGAACCTTCATCACCTGGGTAAACGGTTTGATAGAATACACGCAAATCGCTGAATATCATTTGGAACTTATAGTTGCGTGGAATCATCATATCTTTATGGAATTCTATCGCTCCGTCCGTACTTCCAAGAATGAAGTCTCCATTCTTGCGCAATATGCCCGATGTTGCATTGAAGTGGTCACTCTTTAACCCCTGCTCTTTAGCCCAGTTATGGAATACCTTCTCTTCCGGATAATAACTTGTCAGACTGTTTTCGGTACTCAGCAGAACACTATTGTCTCCGTCCGAAAGAATACTGTATATATTGTTGGAAATCAAGGGACAGTTATCTTTGTGGAAGTGCTCAAAAGATTTATTTTCATGGTCATAAATGAGTAACCCGGAATTGCTGGTTCCTATGTACAGCAGGCCATTATCCGACTGATAAAGTGCATTGATGTAGAAAGATTCTATCGGCATCGTGATGTACTCAAACTTGCCGGTTTCTGTTTCCAGTAAATACAAACCTGTGGCAGTACCTATCCACATGTGCTGCTCATCTTTTTCTTTTATATCCGTGATGCTGCTCAGCCCCGGATAGGCACGTATGTTTTTACGGGCAAAGTCAATACGTTTTAAGTTATAATAACCGCCGGACCATATATTCCCGTCGGAAGATTTCATAATAGAGCGTATGTATTTGTCGGGACGGATATCACAGTCGCCAAATGTAGAAGGAGTGAAGAATCCTACACTCATCTGTTTTTTGTTGATTTGATAAATCCCCGAACTATATCCACCTGCCCAGATAATGCCTGGTGAAACTTCACATAAAGAAATAAAAACGTGATTCTTGGTTACACTTCCATTGTCAAATACGCTAAGGAATGAATGCCATTGCTTGTTTTTAGTAGAATATAGGCTGATGCCATTGTTGGTTGCAAACCATAAATCTCCTTCATGATCTTCAATGATGGCATTTACCTGATCATTGATCAGTGATTGTTTATTGCCGATGGAATGTTTGATCCATTGATAGCTGGTGTATTGATTATTACGTACCGTAATGCCGATGGGATAGTTCGCCATCCAGATACGGTCGCCATCGACATAGAGATCATAAATGCTGTTGCCGTTCATGGAATTATAGCTGTTATAGTCGGCTACAATATAGGGTTCACATTTGTAAGTATCTACATTCAGCTTATATATTCCGGCACCATCTGTGGCTATTAAGATTTCTTTATCGTTGAAAGCCTTGATACGTGTAATACTGATGTCCTTCAAACCAACATTCAGTTCAATGGCTTGATGGATATTCATGTCATACAGATAAACACCTTTCTGAAAGGTTCCAATGAAAAGTTTACGGCTTTCTTTATGGAGGAATAGTTCGTTAACCTGCATCTTCAGATTGTCGAGCCAGTTGCAAGGAGAAAGATTAAGAACATTATTTTTTAATTCGGCATGATGTATGCCGACATCTGTGCCAATGAAATAATGTTCAGAATCGATTTGTTCGATATCTGTAATACTTTCACCTATATGGTTTTTGATGATGGTCGTTTTCTCAGTTTTTGTATCATAGAGGTATAATGCCTCTTCATTACAGAGCCATATGACATTGTTGCTATCAATAAAACCGTAACTGACAGGAGTCGGTGTTCCTTTTACCACTTCATCCGGTAGTTTGTATACTAACTGGAAGCGGTCATGCTTGGCATCATAGCGGAATACTCTTCCTTTTTTGCCTATTTCCCAAAGTGTTCCATCCGTGCCAACATAGAGCCAACTCAGATTTAACATAGAATTGACCTCTATCTCGCTGTCTATAAGTCGGTATTGCTTGAAGTTTTTTCCGTCATAGCGGTCGATGCCATTATGCGTAAGAAACCACATATAACCTTTCGGCCCTTTCTGAATGGCGTATACCCTACGGTTACTTAAGCCATCTTCTACGCCAAGATATTTATATGTTTGGGCGATGCATAGGGCAGAAAAATATGTGAATATAAAGAAAAGGACGAGTTTTCTCATAACAGTTACAGGCGTTTGTTGTTGGGGGCTTTTGTAAAATTAACGCAAAAATATGCATTTTGTTTGATAAAAGCAAAATGAATGTAGAAGAATAGTGTTCGATACCTCGTATTGTTTAGATGAAAACAGGCGCAAGTTGTATATTATAACCTGCGCCTGTACATCACTTATAAATTGTAGTCAGAACTACTTTGTCTTTTCTTCTACCCATTTACGTGCATTGACAAAGGCTTCCATCCATGGAGTAATCTGGTCATTGTGCAGACGGTCAGCAGGATAACAACCGTTCTGCCATGGGAATATGGAACGCTCCAAGTGAGGCATGATAGCCAAATGACGTCCGTCGGAACTTGCTATTGCAGCAATGGAGTAGTCCGAACCATTCGGATTGGCAGGATATTCATCATAACTATATTTAGCCACTACGTTGTATTTATCTTCATCGTAAGGCAAAGAGAATTTTCCTTCCCCATGGGCTACCCAGATACCGAGTTTGCTTCCACTTAGCGAACCGAACATTACACTGCGGTTTGTAGGAATAGTAAGTCCCAGGAATCTGGATTCGAATTTATGAGATTCGTTGTGAAGCATCTTACCATTCTTCTTGTGTTCCGGGTTAATGAGGTTCAGTTCCATCATCAGCTGACAGCCATTACAAACTCCCAGTGAAAGTGTATCTTCACGAGCGTAATATTTGTCGAGAGCTTCCTTAGCTTTCGGGTTGAAGAGGAAAGCACCTGCCCAACCTTTGGCAGAACCCAGTACGTCGGAGTTAGAGAAACCACCGCAGTAAACAATCATGTTCACATCTTCCAGTGTCTCGCGTCCGCTGATAAGGTCGGTCATTGTAACGTCTTTCACATCGAATCCTGCCAGATACAGTGAGTAGGCCATTTCGCGTTCACCATTCGTACCCTTCTCGCGGATAATTGCTGCACGGATACCTGTCGGGGTACGACGGTCCGGATCAATACCGTATTGAGAGAGTTTACCTTTGAAACCAGGCATGAAAGCGAATTCCATAGGCTGCATTTTATAGTTTTCGAAGCGTTTCTTAGCACAGCCGTTCATAGATTGTTTGCGGTCGAGCAGGTAAGAGGTAGAATACCATACATCACGCATATAATCGATACCGAACTGGTAAGTAGCATCGTCTTTGGATACGAGGATGTGACGTTCGTCAGTCGGCTTACCGATTTTCACATAACCCACACCGGCATCTTCCAATATCTGTTTAACCTCTTCTTTGTGCTTGTCGCTTACCTGGATCACGATACCCGGATTCTCGGCAAACAAAATTTTCACAAGGTCGTGTTCCTTCATTTTGTCGAGGTTGATCTCCATACCGCCTTCTACATTAGCGAAACACATTTCAAGCAGAGTTGTAATCAAACCACCGGCAGAAATATCATGTCCGGCAAGAATCAATCCTTTGTTTACCAACTCCTGAACAGTAAGGAAAGCATCGCGGAAATATTCGGCATCTTGTACGGTAGGTACTTCGTCACCTACTTTGCCCAATGACTGTGCAAAAGCCGAACCGCCCAGTTTCAATGTATCGAAGCTGAAATCAATATGATAAATGGTTGTCTTTTCGTTGTTTACCAGTACAGGAGAAACTACTTTCTTCACGTCGGATACTTCACCGCCTGCCGAAACAATAACAGTTCCCGGAGTAATCACCTTGCTACCGTCGGGGTATTTCTGAGTCATGGAGAGAGAGTCTTTTCCGGTTGGCACGTTGATTTGCAATGCACAGCAGAAATCACTTAATGCCTTTACGGCGGTGTAGAGGCGTGCATCTTCACCCTCTTGTGAGCGGCAAGGCCACATCCAGTTGGCAGAGAGGGAAATGCTGTCCATTCCTTCAGCCATAGGAGCCCATACAAGGTTGGTCAACGCTTCGCTTACAGAAAGTACCGAACCGGCTGCCGGATCTGCCAATGCAGCTTGTGGCGCATGTCCCAATGAGGTAGCGATACCTTTTTCGCCACGATAGTCGAGGGCTACCACACCGCAGTCACTCAGCGGTAACTGCAATTCGCCCTGGCATTGCTGGCGGGCAATCTTACCTGTTACGGAACGGTCTACTTTGTTAGTCAACCAGTCTTTGCAGGCAACAGCTTCCAATTGCAATACATTCGTTAGGTATTCGTGCAACTTGGACTGTTCGTATTTCGGCATTTCGTAGTGACGCTCTACAGTTTTGTCTATCATGTAAGTCTTGGGAGACGAACCGAACATCTGTTCCACGGCAAGGTCGAACGGACGTACACCGTCAGCTTGTTGGAAGGCAAAACGATGATCGCCGGTAGTCTCACCTACCACATACATCGGAGCACGTTCGCGTTCAGCTACTTTACGTACATGTTCGATAGCTTCTTCTTCAATCAGCAATCCCATGCGCTCCTGGCTTTCGTTGGCGATGATTTCTTTAGCTGACAAAGTCTGGTCGCCTACGGGTAACTTACTCATGTCGATCAAACCACCACATTCTTCCACCAATTCGGAGAGACAGTTCACGTGTCCTGCCGAACCGTGATCGTGGATGGACACCACCGGGTTAGTTTCTTCTTCGCAGAGGGCACGTACTACGTTGTAGGCACGTTTCTGCATTTCGGCGTTGGCACGTTGTACGGCGTTCAGTTCAATACCACTGCTGTAACGTCCGGTATCTACTGAAGAAACGGAGCCGCCGCCCAAACCGATACGATAATTGTCACCACCAATCACAACGACTTTGTTTCCGGCTTCGGGAGCACCCTTCAGGCAGTCACGTTTTGTACCGTAACCTACACCACCGGCAAGCATGATTACTTTATCGTAACCATAAACTTCGTCGTTCTCTTTATGTTCAAAAGTAAGTACCGAACCACAAATCAGTGGCTGGCCAAACTTATTACCGAAGTCACTGGCACCATTGGATGCCTTGATCAGAATCTGTTCCGGAGTCTGGTACAGCCATTGGCGTACCGGCAATATTTCTTCCCAGGGACGTCCTTCGTCCGTGCGGGGATAAGAAGTCATATAAACGGCAGTTCCGGCAATCGGCCAGGAACCTTTACCACCACCCATACGGTCGCGGATTTCGCCACCTGTACCGGTAGATGCACCGTTGAACGGCTCAACTGTGGTAGGGAAGTTATGTGTTTCAGCTTTCAGTGAAATAACACTCTTTATATCTTTTAGCTGGAAGAAATCAGGTTTGGAATGATCTGCCGGGGCAAACTGCTCAACTACAGGACCTTCAGCAAAAGCTACGTTGTCTTTGTAGGCTGAAATAATCTTATTCGGATTTTCCTGAGTGGTCTTTTTAATCATCTGGAAGAGGGAAGACTCTTGTTCCACACCGTCGATGATGAACGTTCCGTCAAAAATTTTGTGCCGGCAGTGCTCGGAGTTGATTTGAGCGAAACCAAACACTTCGGAGTCTGTCAACTTACGTCCGAGGTCTTTCTCTACTTTCTTGAGGTAGTCCATCTCTTCTTTAGAGAGTGCCAGACCTTCTTTCTCATTGTAAGCTTCCAGATCTTCGATATGGACGATCGGTTCCGGCTTACGGTTTGTGGTGAATACATTCTGATCCAAACCTTTGTACATGCGTTGCAGCATCGGGTCACGGTCAGCATTTTCGTCCTTTACGGGGAAATACTCTTCAATACGGGTAATGCCATTCAATCCCATGTTCTGGGTGATTTCTACGGCATTCGTACTCCAAGGAGTAATCATTTCGCGGCGCGGACCAACGAAATGTCCTTTCAGGTTGTCTTCACTTTCGGGGGTGGCTTCTCCAAAAAGCCAGCAGAGTTTGTCGCTTTCTGCCTGGGTGAGTGCGTGGTCACATTCTACGGCCATCATGCTCTTGGATGGGGTTCTGAAAAAAAGAATCATACTTATATTTACGATTTATGATTTTACGATTTTGCGATTGGGATTACTCCGGAAAAGCGGAGACGCATTTACGGGAAATACCAGCTTTTTTTCTATGGCGCAAAGATACATAAAATCGTTGGGGGAGAGAAGTAAAAGGATATAAAAAATGAATAGTATTAAAAGTTATGCCTTATGTATGATATATGTCCAAGATTAAGATACGAAGCGGAAGAGTTTCTTATCAGGACCGGATATCCAAAAGTCGCTAAAAAAGCCTCTCTCGGTTCTTACTGTCGAAAAAACGTTAACATAATTCGTTCATCTCATAAAAAAGTCCGATATTTGCAGCCATGATTGAGATAAGGACCATATTCGATATATTATGGAAAGGGTTCATTATCGGGGTAGTTGTGTCTGCTCCGTTGGGACCTGTAGGGGTGTTGTGCATCCAGCGTACATTGAATAAAGGGCGCTGGTATGGCTTCATAACAGGTCTGGGAGCATCATTAAGTGACATTGCTTATGCTTTATTGACAGGATATGGAATGAGCTTCGTATTCGACTACGTCAATAAAAATATCTTTTATTTGCAATTGTTCGGAAGTATCATGTTGTTAGCTTTCGGTATTTATACGTTCCGTAGCAATCCTGTCCAGTCCATTCGTCCTATTTCTACTAATAAAGGTTCTTATTTTCATAACTTCATTACCGCTTTTGCCGTCACATTATCCAATCCGCTTATTATTTTCTTGTTTATCGGTCTCTTTGCCCGCTTTGCATTTGTCAGTGAGGGTGTACTGGTATTTGAGGCGGTTACCGGATATCTGGCTATTGCGCTGGGAGCACTGGCGTGGTGGTTTGGCATCACTTTCTTTGTGAATAAAGTCCGTACGCAATTCAACCTGCGCGGCATCTGGATATTGAACCGTATAATCGGGGGCATTGTCATTGTTGTGTCTGTGTTTGGGTTGGTGTTTACGCTGATGGGCGAGTCACTTTGCTGATAAGAAACATAGAATCATGAAGATAGCGCAACAATTGAAAGCGAAAAATATCGCAGAATACCTTATATATATGTGGCAAGTAGAAGATCTGATACGTGCCAACGGATGTGATATCGATAAAATACGCGAAAACATAATCTCCCGTTATCCGGCAGAAGAACATACGGCTTTGGAAGAATGGTACGGCAATCTGATTGAGATGATGCGTACCGAGGGAGTGAAAGAAAATGGTCACTTACAAATCAATCGTAATATTATAATTAACCTGACGGAGTTGCACGGCGAATTGCTGGCATCCCCGAAGTATCCTTATTATAGTGCAGCTTATTTCAAAGCACTGCCTTTCATTGTAGAACTTCGACAGAAAAGTGGAAAGAAAGACGAGCCGGAACTGGAAACGTGTTTCGAAGCCTTATATGGGGTTTTGTTGCTGCGTTTGCAGAAGAAAGAAATTACTACGGGAACTGCGAAAGCAATAGAAGCTATCAGCAGTTTCATTTCCCTGCTTGCCAACTATTATGAGAAAGAAAAGAAGGGTGAACTGGAAATTGAATAATAAGTGATGAACCGGAAAGTATCAATAATGTAATTTCAATCGTAATTCGTAAATCGTCAAATCGTACATATAAAGATGAGAATATTAGTAACCGGGGCCAACGGACAGCTTGGTAACGAAATGCAAGTCCTTGCAAAAGAGAATCCACAACACACGTATTTTTTTACGGATGTACAAGAACTGGACATCTGCGATGAGCAGGCAGTGCAGAAATGTATCGCTGAGAATGGCATTGAAGTGGTTGTGAACTGTGCTGCCTATACGGCAGTTGATAAAGTGGAAGATAATGAAGAGTTGTGCCGCAAACTGAATCAGGAAGCTCCGGGCATACTGGCACGTGCTGCACAGGCCAATGGAGCTGCTATGATACAGGTTTCTACGGATTATGTCTTTGATGGAACAGCACATATACCTTATAAAGAAGATTGTCCGCCTTGTCCTAATTCGGTTTATGGTTTTACTAAACTGGGTGGGGAGAAAGAGGTGATGCAGAATTGTGAGAAAGCAATGGTAATCCGTACCGCCTGGCTGTATTCTATCTATGGAAACAATTTTGTGAAAACAATGATACGGTTGGGGCGTGAGCGTGAGTCTTTGGGTGTGGTTTTCGATCAGATTGGCACACCGACCTATGCAAATGACCTGGCACTGGCTATCTATGCAGCTATTAATCAGGGGATTGTTCCGGGTGTTTACCATTTCAGCGATGAGGGCGTATGTTCCTGGTATGATTTTACGGTGGCTATTCATCGCATTGCCGGTATCACGACCTGTAAAGTAAACCCGCTGCATACGGATGAGTATCCGGCAAAGGCACCACGCCCGCATTATTCCGTATTGGATAAGACGAAAATAAAAAAGACTTTCGGCATTGAAGTTCCCCATTGGGAAGAGAGCCTGAAAGTGTGTATTGATAAACTGAATGCCCAATAATAATATTATACCTATTTATATATATGGCAAATAATAACGAAATAGAGAGAAGGCGAACCTTTGCGATTATCGCGCATCCGGATGCCGGTAAAACGTCATTGACTGAAAAACTGTTGCTTTTTGGTGGACAGATTCAGGTAGCGGGTGCTGTAAAGAGCAATAAGATAAAGAAGACCGCTACATCCGACTGGATGGATATAGAGAAACAGCGTGGTATCTCTGTAACTACCTCCGTGATGGAGTTTGACTATAAAGATTATAAGATTAATATCCTCGATACTCCCGGTCACCAGGACTTTGCCGAAGATACATACCGCACGCTGACTGCTGTAGATAGCGTTATCATTGTTGTGGATGGTGCAAAAGGTGTGGAAACGCAGACGCGTAAGTTGATGGAGGTATGCCGTATGCGTAATACGCCGGTTATTATATTCATTAACAAAATGGACCGTGAGGTCAAAGATCCTTTCGATTTGCTGGATGAGTTGGAGGAAGAACTTGCCATTCATGTGCGTCCGTTGACGTGGCCTATCGAAAGTGGTATCCGCTTCAAGGGTGTTTATAACATCTATGAAAACAATCTGAATCTTTTCCAGCCTTCCAAGCAAGTGGTGACGGAAAAGGTGGAAGTAGATATCAATACCGAAGAGTTGGATAAGCAAATCGGTACACAACTGGCTGATAAACTGCGTGGTGAGTTGGAGCTGATAGATGGAGTATATTCTGAATTTGATAAGGAAGAATACCTGAAAGGGGAAGTGGCACCTGTATTCTTTGGCTCGGCCCTGAATAACTTTGGCGTGCAGGAATTGCTGGATTGCTTTGTGGAGATAGCCCCAAGCCCTCGTCCAGTGCAGGCGGAAGAGCGTGAAGTGGAGCCGGAAGAGCCTAAATTCACCGGCTTTGTCTTCAAGATTACAGCGAATATCGACCCGAATCATCGTTCTTGTATTGCATTCTGTAAGATTTGCTCAGGTAAGTTTACGCGTAATGCTCCATATATGCATGTGCGTCATGGAAAGACGATGCGTTTTTCTTCGCCCACACAGTTCATGGCACAGCGTAAGACGACTGTTGATGAGGCTTGGGCAGGCGATATTATCGGTTTGCCGGATAACGGTACTTTTAAGATTGGTGATACGCTGACGGAAGGGGAAATGCTTCATTTCCGCGGTTTGCCGAGCTTCTCACCGGAGATGTTCAAGTACATTGAGAATGCTGACCCGATGAAGCAGAAACAACTTGCCAAGGGCATCGACCAGTTGATGGACGAAGGTGTGGCGCAGTTGTTTGTTAACCAGTTCAACGGGCGTAAGATTATCGGTACGGTAGGACAGTTGCAGTTCGAGGTTATCCAGTATCGCTTGGAGAATGAATACAGTGCGAAGTGTCGTTGGGAGCCGTTGAGCTTGTATAAGGCTTGCTGGATAGAGAGTGATAATCCGGAAGAACTGGAAGCTTTCAAAAAGCGTAAGTACCAGTATATGGCAAAGGATCGTGAGGGTAGGGATGTATTCTTGGCTGATAGCGGTTATGTGTTGCAAATGGCGCAGATGGACTTTAAAAATATAAAATTCCATTTTACAAGCGAGTTCTGATAGATGTTCAGAATTAGGAATTTCCGGATACAGGGATGCAAAGAATAGAAACTTTGTATCCCTGTATTCTTTTATATAAGGATAAAGAGTTATCTTTGTATTCTCAATTAAAATAAATATATAAAAGTAAACACTTACACTAATCCGATGAAACTTCTCTTATCTCTTCTTTTCACAGTTCTTCTTTTTATTCTATCTGCCTGTTCAGCCCCTGCCGATCCGACTTTAGTGAACTACGAGCATTCTCTCTGCTGTGCCGACTCATTGGCGCAATCCGGTGCTGCGGATAGTACTCTTACCGTTCAATTGCTATCTGATCTACGTAATGAATACAATCAGGTGAAGGAACATTCCGACGGAAAACGGGTTCGTCTGATGCCCTCCAACGGGCGTGAACAGCTCCTTTGGGGACTGCTGGCACTTGCCCAGGCGGTTGTGGTCATTTGGTTGATATTTTTGAAGGTAGATGTTACGAAAGAGAGAAAGCATCGTCGTTATATTGTCAGTCTCAGTGAGAATGAGCAGCGCCTTCGTGATAACGAACGGGAAATGGCAGAACTGGAAGCCTATCTGGAAGAGATGCCACTGACGGATGAAATGAGGGATGAAGTAAAGGAATCTTTGCTGAATCTCACAGATCGGAATGTGCTCTTGCGAGGAGAGAATAGTTCCCTTCGTACTCGTTTGAAGGAATATGAGAATCGCCCTCTACCTCGTGGAATGGAGCTGTTGGAGGGGCAGAATGAACGCATTTGCCTGTTGAATCAACAAGTGCAGACGCTTACCTCAGTGTTGATAGACCGTGATGAAGTGGTGGAACGCCTACGTCGCCAACCCAAATACCTTTCAGGTAAAGACTGGGAACACTTGTCGCAGTTGGTTGACCGCGTATACGATGGTTTTCTACAGGGGCTTACTGGGCGTTTTCCTTCATTGACGCCTGCCGATCTTCAACTCTGCCTGCTCATTCGTCTGCGTTTTACGAATGCACAGGTAGCAGCATTTACTGCTGTGTCTCCTGCTTCGGTATCACAACAAAAGTTCCGGCTGAAAAAACGGCTGATGCAGATGGATGAGGTATTGTTCAAGAATGGGGAGACGGTGGACGGATTTATTTGGAAATGCTGAAAAAAAAGTGATAAAAGTCTTTCTATTTAGTTGTTTTTTGGGGGTGGACTCCAAGGTGGTGGAAATTTAGTCATTATATGAATGGTATTCACTCGTATACTGAACCCTATTCAGTCCCATACTGATTATGGCTTTATCTTCCTGCTTACTTTTGAGTCAGTTATTCTCTTTGAACAGACCGTCACGTTTGGCAAGAAGTGCTTATATGAATATTCTTGATTTTTAATTCCCCGGCCATAGAAAGTGTTTTAAATATTTGGGAGTACAAAAAAGAGCGTAAAATTCTCAACAATGATTGGCTTTTTCGTATATTTGCGCGAAATGGAATACTATTTCCGGCTTTTTCCCTGATATAGATTTCCATTCTTAACTTCTGGGTGAAGTCCCTGCAGTGATTATTTTTTCAATCATATAAATTCATTAAAAATGATAAGAATATCTGTAATATTTACATGTCTGATGTTTACGGCATCCCTGTTCGCACAACAAAAGGGAAATGTAACAAGTTCGAACCCTGTTTTTCCGGGCTGGTATGCTGATCCGGAGGCAATCATCTTTGATGATACCTATTGGATTTATCCCACACTCTCCATGCTGCATGGCGAGGATACAATAACTTATAAGAAAGATGCTGAGCGACATACTCGTGCCATCACCCCCGGATACAACCAGCAGACACACTTCGACGCCTTTTCGTCCAAAGACCTTATTAACTGGACAAAGCATCCTAGCGTGTTGTCTATTGAAAATGTAAAATGGGTGGAATATGCTTTGTGGGCGCCTTCCATCATTCGTGCAAACAACAAGTATTACTTGTTTTCCAGTGGTAACGATATTCAGAATGAAAAGGAATATGGCGGCATTGGTGTAGCTGTGGCCGATCGTCCTGAAGGTCCATTCAAGGATGCATTGGGGAAACCGCTCATCTCGAAGTTTGTCAACAAGGCGCAGCCTATCGACCAGTTCGTTTACCGTGATGATGACGGGCAGTATTATATGTATTACGGTGGATGGAGACACTGCAACGTCGTAAGGCTTGAAGACGACCTGTTACGTCTCAAACCTTTTGAAGACGGGCAATACTATCGGGAGATTACACCTGAAAACTATGTAGAAGGTCCCTTTATGCTGAAGAGAAACGGGAAATATTACTTCATGTGGTCGGAAGGCGGTTGGGGAGGCCCTGACTACTGCGTGGCCTATGCCATTGCCGACTCACCCCTCGGACCGTTTAAGCGGATTGGGAAAATACTGCAGCAAGACACACTTATAGCAACGGGAGCAGGACACCATTCCGTTATCTCAATACCGGGAAAGGACGAACACTATATCGTGTATCACCGACGCCCGTTAGG
>Ga0192239_1078_pt1 | contig 32609 bp, 36 predicted proteins | sample Koala_Koa27_G3_FD_131231 | JGI IMG/M metagenome (GOLD analysis project Ga0192239, IMG submission 131231) | Enriched cells from koala feces incubated with labeled cellulose particles, San Francisco Zoo, California, United States - Koala_Koa2-7_G3 ... | reverse complement strand
ATTCTAAAAACGGTACTTTCCTGTTCGACCGTAATTATATGGATTATCATTCTGATAGATTCTCTGATTATTCGTTGATGATATACCGCAAAGGTAAGTTGTACGCTTTGCTCCCCGCTAATGAGAAAGGTCATACGCTCTTTTCTCACCAAGGTTTGACTTATGGTGGCATGATAATGAATGACAAAGTCACGGCATTAGAAATGGTTGATGTGTTTGCGCTAATCAATAGCTACCTCAAACAGCAAGGGGTTGAAAAGGTAATATATAAGGCTGTACCATGGATCTATCACCAACGACCTGCACAGGAAGATCTCTATGCAATGTTTCGCAATAGCAAATCATTTCGCATTATTGGGCGAAATCTTTCATCTACTATTATGCAGAGCAACAAAATTAAGTTTATTGAGTCTCGTAAATCTGGTATACGCAAAGCTACTGCTAATAATATTACAGTGTGTAAAAGTGACGATTTTGCATCTTTTTGGGAAATTCTCAACACTAATCTAAAAAATCGATATGGAGTGGCTCCGGTGCATACCCTCGAAGAGATACAGTTGCTCCAGTCTCGATTCCCACAAAATATAAAGCTCTATTTAGCTTATAAGGACGAAAAAGTATTAGGGGGTACGTTGCTGTATCTTACCAAGCAAGTAGTGCATACACAGTATATTTCTGCCAGTGTTGAAGGTAAAGAGTTAGGTGTACTTGATTTGCTTTTCGACTATATCATAAATCAAGAATATACTAATTATCCCTATTTTGATTTTGGTCAGTCCACAGAAGAAATGGGACATGTATTAAATGAGTCTCTCATCTTTCAAAAAGAAGGTTTTGGTGGAAGGGGTATGTGCTATGACATCTATGAGTATGGTTTATGAGTATAGAAGTTAGAGATGGATTTGTTGTAAATCCTACAGTAGAAGTAACTCCCACCATTCGTATTTCTCCATTTATGGAATGCGATTTGGGGATGGTGGCTGAAGACGCTACGTGTGCCAAAGATTATTTGAACCAAAGATTCCATAGTTATTGCCTTACAATAAAAGCACGCGAAGCAATCAAGGTGGCATTGACATTTTATGATTTATCTACAGATGATGTGGTGACCATTTTTACCACTTCCAATAACTATTATGTGAGTGGCTGTATAACACGTACCATAGAGACGATGTGTAAATGGTCACGAGAGATTACTGAGAAAACCAAGGTTATTTTAGTAATTCATGAATTCGGGTATCCATGCCCGAATATGAAAGAAATCCTTCAATATGGATTGCCCATTATAGAAGATTGTGCCTTGTCGTTTGCTTCAAACGATCAAGATAGAATGACTGGAAAGACTGGTGATTTTGCCATATATAGCCTTCCTAAGTTTTTCCCTATGCAAATTGGAGGAGTGTTGGTCTCTCACAAGTACGACTTGTCTACTTTATCTCCACAAATAACAGAAGAGCAAGAATCATTCATACTTCGTTCGCTATCCTTGTATGTTCCACTTCTATCAGATATGTTGCAAAAGCGGATGAATAACTATGAATATCTTCAAGAGAATCTGAGCGGATTAGGTGTTCAGCCGTTTTTCTCATTGGTAGAAGGTACATATCCTGCAGTATATCTTTTTAAATGGGCTGAAGATATGGACTATTCCTTATTAAAAGAGTATATGCAAGGCAATGGGATAGAAGCTAGTGTATTCTATGGGAAGAGTGCATTCTTTGTTCCTATCCATCATAGATTAAATAAACAGCATTTAGATTACATAATAACGTTACTTAAGCAATTTGCACCATGATATATTCAAATATTCAATTAGGCAAGAATGTTCAGATTGATCCTTCTTCATCAATCAATAACATTACGATAGCAGATGGCGTAAAAATATCGAAGCGAGTTTCTGCATTTGGAAGCAAAGAACACCCATTAATAATTGGGGAGTATACATATGTTGGGATGAATACTATTCTGAATGGATATTCAGATCACCTTACGATAGGAAATCATGTTACTTTTGCACAAAATGTGAATGTAATGGTTGATTCTGGACCTAATGCAAGTGAGCTGTTGCAATGTATATTCCCATTACAACATGGCCCTGTAATCATTGGAAATCATTGTTGGATAGGTGCATCGGCTATCATTATGCCCAATGTAACTTTAGGGAAGTTTTGTGTTGTCGCTGCGAATAGCTTTGTCAATAAATCCTTCCCAGACTATTCAATAATTGGTGGAATTCCTGCCAAACTTATCCGGATGATGACAAAAGAAGAAATTGAAAACCTAAATAAATAATTGTGATTAAGTTTTTAGACTTACAAAAGATTACTCAGAAGTACTCTGGAGAGATACGCGAAGCTGTTAATCGCGTAGTAGATAGCGGTTGGTACCTTCAAGGAAAAGAAAACGAGAAGTTTGAAGCGGACTACTCTCGGCATATTGGAACAAAATATACTGTGGGTTGTGCTAACGGTCTTGATGCGTTGATTTGGATTTTCCGTGCCTATGTAGAAATGGGAGTGATGCAACCTGGTGACGAGGTGATTGTACCTGCAAATACGTACATCGCTTCTATCCTTGCCATTAGTGAAAATAGCTTGAAACCTGTGTTGGTGGAGCCGAGTATCGAGACATATCAGATTGATGACTCGAAGATTGAAGCTGCTATCACAGAACGCACCAAAGCTATTTTGATTGTACACCTCTATGGTCAATGTGCTTACACTGAAAGGATTGGCGAAATCTGTAGGAAGCATAATCTTAAATTGGTGGAGGACAATGCACAGGCACATGGCTGTAAGTTCAACGGTAAGAAAACAGGGTCGCTTGGCGATGCGGCAGGTCATAGCTTCTATCCGGGCAAAAATTTGGGCGCGTTTGGCGATGCCGGAGCGGTGACTACCGACGATGAAGAACTGGCTCGTGTGGTTCGTGCCGTGGCCAATTACGGTTCCACCAAGAAGTATGTATTCAAGTACATTGGTCGTAACAGCCGTTTGGACGAGATTCAGGCTGCTGTGCTTGATGTGAAGCTGCACCATTTAGACAAGGATGTGACACTCCGTAAAGAAGTTGCTCGCTATTACATCGACCATATCACCAACCCTGCCATCATCACTCCTATAGTAAAAGATTGGGATGCCCACGTATTTCATATCTTTACCATTCGTACCAAGAAGCGTGACGAACTTCAGAAGTATTTCGCGGAGAATGGTGTGCAGACCGTCATCCACTACCCGATACCTCCTCACCAGCAGGAGTACTACAAGGAGTGGAACAATCGGAGTTTCCCCATCACAGAGCAGATTCACAACGAAGAGCTGAGCTTGCCCATAAGTCCGGTGATGACGGAAGAGGAAGTTAAAACGGTTGTTAACATAATCAATAGATACTAAATGTCTTCTGATCAACAAAAGAGGCAGAACAATTTTAAGGCTAGTCTTAAAGGGACATCCCTATTGGGTGGCGTACAGGTATTTCAAATATTAATAGCTATTATTAGATCCAAAGTTTTAGCTGTTTTTTTAGGCCCTACTGGGGTTGGTGTCTTAGGAATGTTAAATTCGTCACTTGACGTCGTTTATAGTATTTCTAACTTGGGGCTTGCTACGAGTGCGATTAGAGATATTTCAGAGGCGAATCAGGAAGAGAATAGAATAAGGTTATCAAAGATAAGTAAGATATTTAAAAATATAGTTTGGGGAACTGGTATTTTCGGTTGCTTACTTTGTTTAGTATTGTCTCCTTATTGGAGTGTTCTCTCTTTTGGCAATCATGATTATACTATTACTTTCGCTTTACTGTCAGTAACAGTTTTTTTTTAGATTACTATCTGAAGGTCAGAACGCACTATTGCAGGGAACACAAAACTTACGCCTTATGGCAAAGTCTAATGTATTAGGGAATGCATTAGGACTTTTATCTTCTTTACCTTGTTATTATTTTTTGGGGGGGGTAGCAGGGATTGGACCATCGATATTTTTAATGTATCTAATTAATCTGATATTATCCTGGTACTACTCTAATAAGATAAAGTTAGAGAAAGCCGCAGTTACGATAGAGGAGACTTTTTCCGAAGGTTATGTAATGCTAAAACTTGGTTTTTTATTTCTTTAAGTGCATTATTGACAACAGGGACTACATATATTATCCGGATTTTTATTGGTAAAGATGGAGGTTTGGAAGATGTAGGTTTATATACAGCAGGTTTTGCTATAATAAATACATACGTAGGAATGATATTTTCGGCTATGAGCAAAGAGTATTTCCCGCGATTGTCTTCAGTTGCTAAAGATTCAGAAGCCTTTTCTGTTGCCATAAATCAGCAAATGCAAATGAGTATAATATTGATTGCGCCATTCATATCAGTATTTATGATTTTTTGTAAGATTGGTATAGGAATATTATATTCAAACGAGTTTTTGGGAATTGATTTGATGCTTTGTTTTGCCATATTAGCTATACTCTTTAAGGCCCCAAGTTGGTGTTGCTCTTATGCTATTATTGCAAAAAGAGACTCTAAAGTATTCTTTTGGGGTGAATTTGTATCTCTTTGTGTAATGTTGGTTGCAAACCTTACTTTGTATCATTTTTTTGGGTTAGTAGGATTAGGCGTTGCGTATATCATAATTTATATTTATTATATGATCCAAGAGTGGGCAATTTGCAAAAAAAACGCTACAGAGTTAAAATTTCCAGTGATGTAATAAAGATATATATACCTCATTTTTTACTATGCCTGTCTTGCTTTATAATTAGCCTATCTTTTTCAGACATTTATAGATACTTAGTAGGTATAATACCCATTTTTTTTCATTCTTACTTTCATTTAAACAATTAAATGAGAAGATAAATATCATAGGAATACTCAAATCAAAATTAAAATGATATATCAAGATATTTGTAAATTGATGCCAAATCCTATAGCATCGGCTTTTATATTTACTTATAATCAGGAACATCTTATTGATAAAACAATAGAAGGCATGTTGAATCAAAAATGTGATTTCGCATATGAAATAATTATATGTGATGATTATAGTAAAGATTCAACTGTACAAAAATGCCTTAGCTATCAAGAAAAGCATCCTGATTTGATAAGAGTGGTGCAAAATGGTAAAAATTTAGGTGCTAGAACTAATTTCTTTACCAATATACTAACCTTTTCAAGAGGAAAATATATAGCCATTTGTGCAGGTGATGATTGGTGGGTCGATCCTCAAAAATTACAAAAGCAAGTACACTATTTACAATCTCAACCAGAATATGGTCTTGTACATACGCATGCTTCTGTGTATGTAGATAAAGATAAGAAATACTCAAACCGTATTCTTGGTTCAGACAATAACACATTTCGGGAAAATCTCTTTAATAATCACGTTGCAGCTCTTACCATGTGTTTCTCTATGAAATCATTTAGAGAATATGTTGATGAAGTTGATCCAATCAATTTGCCTTATTCTGAGGATTATCCTTTAGTTCTATGGTATTCATACAGGAGTAAAATTGGCTTCATTCCTGAAGTGACCTGTGTATATAGATTGTTAACTCACAGTTTATCACATTCAACCAATATAGAGAAGATATATAAAGGTCCTCTTGATTTTTTTAATTGTGAAATGCATTTTATTAAACTGTTTAAGATTGATGACGATGAATTAATAAACAGAATGTTTTTGCGTTTATATATTGGAAGAATGAGATACGCTCATCTGTTGAATGATCAATCTAATATAAGCAAAGGTGAAAGTTTATTCAGAAGCAATAAATACTATAGCTTTTTGATAATATCAAAACTTTACAATATTGCGGGTGAAAATAAGTTAGCTAATTCAATAGTCTTTTACTTAGAAAGGGTGATTAGGAAGTTTCATCCAGCTCGTCAATTATTTTTATAATCTTATTCGTCCTATTTGCAAGACAGAATACTTTTGTAACGAATAATTGTAACGCTTTTTAGCTTGGCTGGTTTTTTGTATTTGGTATATCTATAGCGTGTCAGCTATTATATTAATGAATAATTTATTTAAGGCGCTTAACTTGTATTCTTTTCAATGTTAAGATATGCGGGTCTAAATGTTGTTATTTCCTTAATAACACATTGGATAGTTAGAAATATATTACTTGAATTTCTTTTTTCTTCTGGTAATAAGTGGCTTTTTATATTTTTTGTAGCGCAATGATTATAACACTGCCCATATTGAGTTGGCCTTTCAATCAAGGAAAATTAAAATATTTAATTGGCAAATAACTGTAAATCATAAAATTATGTCGGAATTTGAGGACAAAACATTATTAATTACCGGAGGTACTGGTTCTTTCGGCAATGCGGTTTTAAGAAGATTTATTAATGAGGATTTTAAGGAAATCCGCATTTTTAGCCGTGATGAAAAAACAAGACCAAATGCGACATATGTTGCAGGATAGCAAGGTTAATTTTATCATAGGTGATGTACGTGATTTCGAAAGTATAAATAACGCCATGGCTGGTGTGGACTATGTATTCAGTGCTGCAGCTTTAAAACAAGTGCCTAGCTGCGAATTTTATCCGATGCAAGCAGTTCGTACCAATATTTTGGGTTCTGAAAATGTACTTGAAGCTGCTGTTAGAAACAAAGTAAAAAGAGTTGTAGTACTTTCAACAGACAAGGCTGCATATCCCATTAATACAATGGGTATGACAAAGGCTCTTATGGAGAAGTTGGCAATTTCTAAGGCTAGAGATCCACGAGCAATTAAAAATGGAACTGTGATTTGTGCTACTCGCTATGGTAATGTGATGGCATCACGTGGTTCAATTATCCCTTTGTTTGTTCATCAGATTAAGAATAAATTGCCAATGACAGTAACTGTTCCTGAAATGACACGCTTTATGATGTCACTTGATGAAGCTGTAGACTTGGTTCTCTTTGCATTTAGAAACGCAAATCCTGGAGATTTGTTTGTCCAAAAAGCCCCAGCTGCTACTGTTGAGACTTTGGCTCAAGCTGTGAAACAACTTTTCCATGCAGACAATGAGGTTAAAGTTATTGGTGCACGTCATGGTGAAAAGATGTTTGAACACTCTGTACAAGTGAAGAAATGGCAAAGGCCATAGATCTGGGTAACTTTTTCAGAGTTCCAGCAGATCTTCGTGATTTGAACTATTCTAAATACGTCGATACATTTGGACATAGAGTTGATGTAGAACAGTATAACTCTGATAATACACAGCTTTTGAATATTGAGCAAATGAAAGAAAAACTTTTGAAGCTTGACTATATGCAGGAAGAATTAAAAAACTTTTTTGAGGAAAAATAAAATGATACCATTAGTTAAACCTTATATTGCACCGACTTCTGAAATGATGCCTGCTATAGAGGAAATACTTTATAGTGGATATATTGCAACGGGCCAAGCTGTATCTGATTTTGAAAATAAATTTCGATCATATATAGGAAATCCTCTCACTTTATCACTTCATTCTGGAACGGATGCTTTACACATAGCTTTGATTTTAGCAGGTATAAATCCTGAAGATGAGGTGATTAGTACACCAATGACAGCTGAACCCACTAACACTAGTATCGCAATGGTTAGGGGTAGAATTGTATGGGGAGATGTAAATCCAAACAATGGATTGCTTGATCCTCAATGCGCTCGCTCTCTCATAACGGAGAGAACGAAAGCAATTGTGTTGGTACATTACGCTGGAATGGTTTGTGACATGGATGAGTTTAATAAGATCTCTGAAGAGTATAATATTCCTATCATTGAGGATGCAGCCCATGCACTGGGAAGTAAGTACAACGGCCAAATGGTTGGATGTAACTCTTCTTACACAATATTCTCTCTTCAAGCGATTAAACATTTGACTACAGTAGATGGTGGCTTTTTATCATTGAAGAACGAGAATGAAATGAATCGGGCATTGAAACTTCGTTGGTTTGGACTTGATAAAACTCATTCTCGATTAGAAAATGATATAACTGAAGTTGGATATAAGTATGCAATGAATAACGTCAACGCAACAATTGGACTTATTCAAATGAATCATATTAACGAGGTTGTTGGCAAATATATTGCTAATGGGCAATTTTATGATGATGCTTTAGCAGATATAAGCGGAGTAACTCTTGTAGACTACTCTCCCAATACGGTCCCCTCTTATTGGCTTTATACCATGAAGGTGGAATGTCGAGAAGATTTTATAAGGATGATGGAGTCTGCAGGTGTAATGGCATCGCCCCTCCATCATCGTAGTGATACTCATAGCATCTTTAAAGAGTCACGCAAGGAGTTACCAAATATGGACAAATGGTATAATAGCTTCGTTCATATACCTTGTGGCTGGTGGGTGACTGCCGAAAATCGTGAGAGAATCGTAGAACTGATCAAAAAAGGCTGGTAAACCATGAAATATAGAAGTGTGACAATATCAGAACTATCTGATATTTTGGGGATTTGTCCAGTTTATGGAACTAGAAACACTAAATTTGAAGATTTAGACCATCTTGTTATACATGGATTAAATCTGTGTAATCATACTACGGTTTTTAATTCAATTTTATCGTATGTGACAAACGATAAGTTTTTAGATACAATAAAAAATAATCCATCAGTTACAGCTCTTATTTTATCGCAACAAGTATATCATAACATTGCTGGCTATTTAAATCCCGATATGGTTTATTTTATATCAGATACACCAGAAAGGGTATTTTATGATTTACATAATTCGCTATGGTACGATTATGATTTTTACGACCATTACACAACTGATCCTATAATCGGCGTTGATTGCAACATCCATAAATCTGCAGTTATAGAAAATGGTGTCATTATCAAAGATAGAGTAACTGTTGGACCTAATAGTGTAATTCGCTTAGGAACTATCATAGAATCGGATTCCTATATAGGTTGCTGTAGTGTTATCGGAAGTGAAGGTTTTCAAGCTATACGTGGTTATCATAAAAGTATTAAGCATGTAGGTGGTACTCATATTGGAGCAAATGTATGGATAGGTGACAATACCACTATCGGAAATGAAGCCTTTGAAGGATATTCAGAAGTAGGAGAGAATACCAAAATAAATAATCATGCGCATATAGCGCATTGTTGTAAAATAGGTAAAAACTGTGTCATTACAGCGTCCGTATTAATGATGGGGTCGACAAAACTCGGGGATAATGTGTGGTTAGCTCCCAATTCGGTTCTTATGAATAAGGTTTTAGTAGAGCAAGATGCATTTGTTGGAACAATGTCTTTGGTTACAAAAGATGTTCCTGAAGGTATAACTGTAGTTGGCATTCCTGCAAAATCATGGGTAAAAAAATAGAATTGTATGAATCCACTTTTTAAACCATATATGCCAAAATATTTGCCCGAGATTGAAACTATCCTTCAATCGGGACAGTTGACATATGGTAAATGGGGAAGAGATTTTGAGAGATTGTTACGCAAGTATATTGGGGTAGAAAATGTGATGACGACTTGTAATTTCTCTACAGCTATTCAGATTGCGTTGACTGCTCTTGACCTTGAACCAGGAAATGAGGTCATTGCATCACCAATGAGTTGTTTGAATTCAACGATGCCCTTATGTACTTTTGGTTTGAAAGTAATCTGGGCAGATATAGATCCTGCCACTGGAACGTTAAGTCCCCAAAGTGTAGAAGAACATATTTCTGATAAGACTAAGTTGATTTTCCACAATCATTATTGTGGCTATATAGGATATGTAGATGAGATAAATCATATTGGGAAAAAGTATGGAATTCCGGTAATTGATGATTGCGCAGAGGCTTTTGGAAGTAAATATAAAAATAATATGGTAGGAAATCTTGGAACAGATGTTTCAATCTTTTCTTTCCAAACTGTTAGACTTCCAAATACTATAGACGGAGGCACCGTTATTTTCAAAGACGAAACGTTGTACGAAAAGGCTTTGCTCATTCGTGACCAAGGGATACGTCGTAATATATTCAGAGATACAGATGGAGAAATCTCAAAAGACTGCGATATTTCTATGCGTGGATTTGCAGGAACAATGAACGAACTGAATAGTTATATTGGTTGTGAGTCAATGAAAGTAATTGAAGATTTACTTTCAATTCAGAAAGTAAATGCTATAAAATGGCAGGAGAACGATATTCAGTGTCCTTTTCTTCGTAAAGACATTGAACCTAATTTTTGGGTTTATGGAATACTATCCAATAATAAAATAGAAACGCTTCGTCAATTTAAAACTAACGGACAAAGCTGCTCTGGAGTTCATCTTCCAAATAATTATTATTCTGTATTTGGAAATCAAGATCTTTTGCCTGGGGTGACAGATTTTTATAATAAATTTTTAGCAATTCCCTGCGGATGGTGGAATGTAGAGTAACAAAGTAAGTTTAGAAAAATTATATGGAATTATTATCAATCGTTATCCCTACAAGAAATAGAGAGAAATATTGTATATCTGCTATAAAGCAAATATTAGAATATGAATCAGAATCTTTTGAGATAGTTATTCGCGATAATTCGGATTCGGACGAAATTGAAAATTATGTGTCAGCTATAAATGACAGTAGGGTGGTATACATACATATTAAGGAACGCATTAATTCTGTAATTAATATGGATAGCGCCATGAGGATGGCCTCTGGTGAATATATTTGCATGATAGGAGATGATGATACAATTCTACCGTCAATTTTTGATGTAGCTAAATGGGCTAAACTTAATGGTTTCGATAATGTTACTCCGTTAAATATGATTACTTATTTTTGGCCTGACGGAAAAGAACAAAGTGGAACTATTTCGTGGAATGTATATAACGACTCGAGGATTCAAATCAAAAACTGTGAAACTCAATTAAATAAATTTGTTCGAGATGGCTGTATTCGTTATAATGAATATCTTCCGAGAGTTTATCATGGACTTATTAAGCGCATTGCATTAGAAAAAGTGATGAGTAAAACAAATCACATAATTGGCGGATTATCTCCAGATATATATATGGCAATTACTGTAGCTTGTGTTTGTGAATCATTTGTAGTTATAGAAAAACCCTTTACAATCGCAGGAGCCTGTCCAAGTAGTTATACTTCGCGGGATAATACAGGAAGGAATAGTTTTAGCATAGACGAAAATCCACAATTGTATAAGCGCGGACCATATACTTGGGATAATAGAATTCCAAGGGTAAAAACATCTCAGACAATTTGGGCAGAAACAGCTATTAAGGCGCTTGAAGAAATTCATAGGGCCGATTTGATAACACATTTCAATCAAGGTTGTTTATTTGCTGAAATGCTTAGATATAATGCAAAACATAAACACATCTTTTACCCTGCCATTAAAAAAACAAAATTGGTTACTTCAAAACTCACTGTTATATTGGGTTATGTAGGTTATTATGTTACCAAATCTTTTAATAAAATTTTTAGGTCAAAAGTTCAGAAAGTAAATATCTGCAACATACAAGATATGGATGTAGCTATACATATTTACAATGAGTATTATAAATGAAGAAGTGGATAAATAAAATAATTTTCTATTCTTTACTGTTTGTTTATGTATACAGTATCGTATTTGATTTCTTTCCTTTAAGTACCAAAATTATATTAGAAGTTTTTGGCTTGTTATTATGCATAAAGTATCTTGCATCAAATAGATGGAAATTAAAAAGCGAATATAAGCTCATATTAAGTTATATATTATTGCTAGCTATTTGGGATATTGTGATAAGCTTATTAAATGGGCAGAGAGAATTTCACATAATTAAGTCCATGTTTGCTGTAGTTTTTAGTATATTCGGAAGCGAATTACTTTATAAATACTACAAAAGAACATTTTTTTGTAATGTTGATTTTTATTACATCTTAGTAATTGTAATATTTATAGAAAGCTCACTAGCCATACTGATGAAAGCATTTCCTGAGCTATATAATTTTATTGATTCTATTATTGTTTTTGATTTAGGGGATGAGTCGAGAGATGATATTTTTACAGTTGCAAGATTGAGTGGAATTGGTAACGCAATATACTTTGGTGTATTGCCATCGTGTTGTTTAGGCGTTATGTCCTCGGTATATGTTATATCTCAAACCAAAAGTAGTTTGGTGCGATTCTACATAATGATAATGTGGATAGTAATATCTATAGCTTCGTTCATGACAGCAAGGACTTCAATTTTACTTGTTGGAATGTCAGTATTATATTTTTTGTATTGTCAAAAAGAAGCTGGGCTTAAAAGGTCTATTTCAATATTTTTCTTATTTATAACATTAATCTTTGTTGCTTATTTAGTTACTATGAATAATGTAGATCAAGAATTATAAAAATGGGCTTTTAGTTTTTTGATAGACCGTGACTCTGATGATGGATCCGTTGAAACAGTTATGCATTGGTGGTTGAATACGTCTGTATCGCCTGGTACTCTTTTTTGGGGTGATGCTCAATACATAGATCCTAAAGGCGGATTTTACAGACATGTTGATGTTGGAGTATTTCGTGAGATTTTTTATGGGGGATTACTTTTCTTACTGATGAATCTATATATTCATTGGCGCATTTTAAGAATGTGTTTAAAATATAATAGTGATAAATTTTACAAGTTATTTCTTGCTTCCATTATGATTGGTTACATTGGCATTCTATCTAAAGGTGATGCCTCTATGCTTACTTTCTTTATTCTTTTCTTGGTGTTTCAAACTCGAGGAATATTCGAACCATGCTTTAATAATAAAAATATTATTACTCAGTAATTTAGCTAATAATGAATAAGATAGATTTGATAATCAAATCATATGATTGTCTACATAATCGGAGATGGATATCTCCTTATTTTTTTACCCCATTTCGAAGAATTGTACGTTATATTGCAAATAGAAAACTGCCATACTTATTAATGAAGGATAACAATTCCGTTAATAAATCAACTTCGGATATAATAGTATCTCTTACTTCTTTTCCGGCGCGAATCAATAACGTTCATTTAGTTATTCGTTGCCTTCTTAGACAAACTATCCTGCCTCAAAAAATAATATTGTGGCTTTCAAAAGCACAGTTCGAAGGAGTTACTATTCCATTTAATTTAGAAGCTTTGAGAAACGATATATTTGAAATTAGGTTTGTCGAAGGAGATATTAGATCTCATAAGAAATACGCTTATGTTTTGAATGAATACGCTAATAATCGAGTCTTAATAGTTGACGATGACATATATTATCCTAGCGACATGATGGAAAAAATGGAAAGAATGGCGAATAAGTATCCTAAAGGTATTATTTGTCGTTATGGTAGTCTTATGCATTATGATGCTAATAAACCAAAGCCGTATAATTCATGGTGGTGGGATATTTCAGATGAATGCCACGATCCTAATTTCTTTTTTGGTTCTGGAGGAGGAATACTCTTGAAAAAAAAGCATGCTGTATCAAGATGTTCTTAACATTGAAGTAGCTCTACAATTGACACCACTTGCTGATGATATATGGCTAAATGCTATGGTAAATTTGCAAGGAACTAAAAAACATAAAATAAAATGTGGGCTTTTGTTGCCAATAGAAGAGCAACAGCAGATTACGCTAACACAAGAGAATGTTGGAAATGAAATGAATGACATTCAATTTGAAAATATTATTAAATACTATATTTCTAAAATTGATATAAGTCCATTTAGAAATATTTCAAATAAAGTAAGATGCAATAATCGCTAATGCTTTGTATTATTGAAGTTTTTAAGCTCTTATAATGAACCTAACTTGAATGACTTGTTTGTTTTGTACAATATTATTGTTAATAAATTAAAGATATTATGAATCTGTATTTGTTTCCTACATTTGCAACCTTAAAAAACGGATATGGTATAGCTGTAGAGTCAGATTTTCGTCGGTGCTCTCCATCGAATAAGGATATGGTAGTTTGGCGTGATACAAATAGTATCAGTTCAGCATTATATGTTAAAAACGACGATTATATTATCAAACAAAATCCTTTTATTTCTTTTGCTAGTATTATTAACACTTTGAAAAGGACTAATCGGTCAGAAGTTTTGAAATCTGATTTGTCGTTTTTAAAAGATAAAGACTTTGATTATATCTTTTGTGGCGATGTTTGTTTCTACAATGCAATAAGACGAATATTCCCTAATAAACACATAGCAGTAAGATTCCATAATTGTTTTGCTAGAATCTTTGATAGAAAGCATTTGTTAAAGCGTTCTTTAGATTTGGTTTATACTATTACTCTTAGTAATATGCATCATCTGGAAACAAGAATTTTTAACGATTCTATGGTTGAAAAAATTTTTATTTCAGCTGAAGATAGGAATTATTACACTTTGCATTACGGAAGATTTAATGATTCTAGAATTTGGAATATTAGTCCCAAGATTCCAATGATGAATATGAATTTACATAAACTATTGAATACCTCTCCCAAATTAGTCTGGTTTGGAGGTGTGGAGTCACACAAGAAGGCTTCCGTTGAATGGTTTATAAACAAGGTATTTCCAAAGATAAAAAACAAAACTCTAAGGTAGAGTTTCATTTATGGGGGAAAAATACAGAGAGATATAATAATCCAATTAATTCAATTTATGGGCATGGCTTTTATGATGGCGTTGATTCTGTTCCATTAAGAGATGCTTTATATATTAATCCGGATATTATAGGAGGTGGAGTGAAAATGAAACTGCTTACATATTTGGAAAGTAATGTTCCCTTTATCTCTTCTATTTTCGGATTTGAAGGTTTTCCCAACGATTTGATTGATGGGAAATACTGTATGGTAGTTGAAGAAGAAGAATGGGTTGATACAATAATTAGTTTTATAAATAGACACTATGATCAATTTGCATAGTCACAAATGTAAATCGGTTTGTTTATTAAGTACTCAATAAGAATTAAGCATTAAAATGAGAGAAATAAACCCTCTGACCTCTCTTTCTTGATCTTCCTCCAAAGTGTCTCTGCAATATTCAAATGTGGGGAATATGGTGGCAGGAAGAAAATATACAACCGACAGCTGGGTATTCAGTGTAAAGATGGTATGAACTTGTCATAGGCTCTTTAAAGGAACGTGAGAAGTATGTATGGACTGTTAAGGGAGTTAGCGTCCAATTCAGACTGTTCGTATAAGAAAAAACGTAAGCACTTAATTGCTTTTTTGTTTTTCTATGCTATACTACCGACCTTTGCTATCATCATCAAAATTACCGATTATGGCATCAGGTACTGATTTTAAAATCTTTAGGTTCGCTATCAACAAGAAGGTGTTTTCTGCGAAACCTCCATTGTTCAATACTGTCAGATGAATGGTATAGTCTACATTCAATTTAAGAGGTGATACAAGAATTATAAAAAAATGTCGGTGATTCCCGTCGAGGTCATTCATATTGATAAGGCTGCTTCGCTTTCACTTGTTGATTCGGACTCTTCCGTTGGGAAAACGCCCTTGTCTGTTGATGCTCTTAATATTTGGCGTTTGGAGATCGTTTTCTGCAAAGGTTTTACCATTTACCACTACAATATCAATTATACGTCTTTGAAAATCCTCGTTGAAAAACTGGAGGTGATATGTTAGCATTAATCAGTGGCATTAATATTTGGCACCTGAATGCCTGATGAAACGACTTATTGCTCATCAAATAAAAGTCCGATGGAATCAGAAAGATGTAGACTTGATATAAAAGGAGTTAAGGCGTAAGGTTTTGGAGGTGCAGCGAGAAAAACGATACCATTTTGGCAAGTTGATGGAGACTGCCCTTGTCTATATGCTTAATGGTTGGGGTGACTTACTGAAGTCTCGTCATCGGAGTGACTATACAATAGATAATATAAATTGAAACGGTCAAGATGTATTTCTCGGATATTAAGAGGTATCTGATTTATGTGCTTCGTGAGATTATCTCAGGAAACAAAAACTATGATAAGCTGATTCCATCAACTGTAGTACCGTGAATTTAGTTAATAATTTGCTAAAATCAAAATCTTTAGTTTCTTACTATGCTGATTTTTAGTGTGGTGGAAGGGATTGAGCGCTTACAATAAAATGACTATTACAATATGATAGTTGAGAATATTTTTTATACAATATGATTATTTTGATAATACTAAATGAATGTAAATATGAGGAAAGTTGCATTAATTACTGGTATCACCGGACAAGATGGTTCATTTCTTGCTGAGTTTCTAATTGAAAAGAATTATGAGGTTCATGGTGTGCTTCGCCGTTCTTCCTCTTTTAGTACAGGTCGTATTGAATATCTTTATTTGGACGAATGGGTTCGTGACATGAAACGAGAACGATTGATAAATCTTCATTATGGAGATATGACTGACAGTAGTTCGTTAATTCGTATAATTCAGCAGGTGCAGCCTGATGAGATCTATAACCTTGCTGCACAAAGTCATGTAAAAGTATCTTTTGATGTTCCTGAATATACGGCTGAAGCTGATGCTATAGGAACACTTCGTATGCTTGAAGCAGTTCGTATTCTTGGTTTGGAGAAAAAAACGCGAATTTATCAAGCTTCTACTTCTGAACTTTTTGGTAAAGTTCAAGAGATACCTCAGAAAGAAACTACTCCTTTCTATCCTCGTAGTCCTTATGGGGTAGCCAAGCAATATGGTTTCTGGATTACGAAGAATTATCGAGAAAGTTATGATATGTTTGCCGTGAACGGCATTCTTTTTAATCATGAGAGTGAACGACGTGGTGAAACATTCGTAACAAGAAAAATTACTTTAGCTGCAGCTCGTATCGCTCAAGGTTTTCAAGATAAATTATATTTGGGTAATCTTGATGCTCGCCGTGATTGGGGATATGCGAAAGATTATGTAGAGTGTATGTGGCTCATCCTTCAACACGATACACCGGAAGACTTTGTAATAGCTACTGGTGAAATGCATACTGTTCGCGAATTTGCTGTTTTAGCTTTTCGAGAGGTTGGTATTGAACTCTGTTGGGAAGGTGAAGGAATTCATGAAAAGGGGATTGATGTAAAAAGTGGGAAAGTTCTTGTAGAAATAGATCCTAAGTATTTTCGTCCTTGTGAGGTAGAACAATTGTTAGGTGATCCAACTAAAGCAAAAACTTTACTTGGCTGGAATCCGACAAAAACCAGCTTTCCTGAATTAGTAAGAATCATGTTAACCCATGATATGAGTTTTGTGAAGAAGTTGTATCAGAAGTTGCATTAAATAAAATTGATTGATTTGTGCTACTGTATAGTATTAGCTAGGCGTTGATTTAAGATGAAAGTGAACATAAATAAAGTGGTTATAATAAATCAGTCAACAGGTTATTTGACTGTTGATATTGTTAATGCATACTGTAAGGTTTATAAAGATGTTACACTCATAACAGGAAGGGTGGAGGAGTATGAACGAAAATTGTCTCCTAATGTCAAAACATATAAGATAATATCTTATAATAAATCGTCTATTTTTAAAAGAGCTCTTACTTGGACTATTGGTTTTGTACAAATATTCTTTATTTTATTATTTAAGTTTTCAAACGTGTTGATTGTTTATGTCACTAATCCGCCTATTACCTATTTTGCATCTTTATTATTGAATAATCAATATATAATTATTGTATATGATATTTATCCAGATGCACTTAGAAATATGAAGATATCATCTAATACTTTAATTTATAAATTTTGGGCGAAAATTAATGTAAGGTTATATAAAAATGCTATACGGATTTTTACTTTGAGTGGTGGAATGAAGGAGTTACTAAAACAATATGTAGATGAATCTTTGGTTCGAGTAATACCAAATTGGAGTTCTACAAATTCTCTGACTCCAATTCTTAAAAAAGATAATCCTTTTATACAAGAGCATGGATTACAAGGGAAATTTGTAATTATGTATTCTGGTAATATCGGTTATACACATAATGTAGAGATTATATTGGAATTAGCTCGTAAACTTAAGGAGACTAAGGAAATTTATTTTATGATTATAGGTAATGGCGGAAAGAAATCTCAATTAATGGATTTGGCAAACCAATATAATCTAAGTAATTGCACGTTTTTAGATTGGCAACCAGCAAATAAAATGAAGTACTCACTGTGTGCGGCTGATTTGTCTATTGTGACATTGACGGATGATACAGCATTTGTTAGTGTACCTAGTAAGACTTATAATATTCTATCTGTTGGTTCACCCTTGTTGTGTATTGCTCCCAAGAAGTCAGAAATAGGTTTATTAGTGGAGAAAGAACATTGTGGTCAATGCTTTGAGAAAGATGAGGTTGAACGGATGATTTGTTATATTAATAGGTTAGTAGAAGATAAAGAATATAAGGCTTGCTTGACAAGAAATGCACTAAATGCAGCTTCTCATTATACTTATGAAAATGCAAATCAATATGTGGTTTGGTGATATTTAAATTAATTGGGTTTTGTATTCATGTATGTACATTTTGTAAAGCGGTTGATTGATTTTATCATAGTCTTTTGTGTATTAATGGTTATCTGGCCGATATTGTTAGTAATCTCTACCTGGCTATATTTTGCCAATAAAGGTGCTGGCATTTTTTTTACTCAGGAACGTCCGGGTAAGTGTAGCAAGATTTTCAGGGTCATCAAATTCAAAACGATGACTGACGAACGCAATGAAGATGGAATTCTGTTACCGGATGAGAAACGTTTGACTAAACTAGGAAAGTTCATCCGTTCTACTTCTATTGATGAATTGCCACAGTTGATTAATGTATTGAAAGGAGATATGTCCTTAATAGGACCGCGTCCTTTACTACCTCAATATCTTCCTCTTTATTCTGGAGAACAGGCTCGCCGTCATGAAGTCCGTCCGGGTATAACTGGTTGGGCTCAAGTGAATGGTCGTAATGCAATTAGTTGGACAAAGAAGTTTGAACTGGATGTATGGTATGTCGATCATTGCTCTTTTCTACTTGATATGGAAATATTATTTATGACAATAAAGAAGGTGTTTATAAGGGAAGGTATCAGTTCTGATACCTCGGTAACTATGGAGGTTTTTACCGGAAATAATTGAAAAATTAGCTAAGGATACAAGAATATTATTTAAAATACAAGAACTAATGATCCGGTTTTGTAGTAAGCTTGATGCATTGTTGAGGGGGATGGGCATCCACCACGAAGCGAACTGATGGAAAAGCTCATAACTATCTCATGACATAATTAAAAAGAGGAGACCACCATAAAGTGGCTTTTGCCTATGCGACACGTCAAGAGATGGCGATAAGTTTAACCGATTAGTAAAAATAAATTAAGACTTAATGCCCAAGACAGGTGATGAGTGCAGCAGGCGATCATATGGAAAAGGTGTATATCATGTTTTGGATGCTTACAGATTAAATTATAAAAAAATGAAAGATATAGCAATTTATGGTGCTGGCGGCTATGGAAGAGAAGTAGCTTGCATTATTCGAAGAATCAACGAAGTAAATGCAGAATGGAATTTCATTGGCTTTATTGATGATGGAGTTGCTGCTGGCGACTCTACAGAATACGGAAAGGTTCTTGGTGGTATGGATTTTATAAATTCATATGCAGAAGAATTGGCTCTTGTGATTCCAATAGGCAATCCTTCTGTAATACAGAAAATAATTGATGCGATTGATAATGATTTAATATCATATCCAAATATTGTCGATCCTGATGTATTCTTTTTGGATAGTAATAGTGTCAAGATGGGTAAAGGCAATGTATTCTCTCCCAAAGCACTTGTTAGCTGCAATGTTGTTATTGGTGACTTTAATTTGTTCAATATGAATGGTGGTATTGGACATGATGTTACTATTGGTAACTGCAATACCTTTATGCCAAATGTAAATATATCAGGTGGTGTTGTCATTGGAGATAGAAACTTATTTGGTGTTAAATCTACAATGTGTCAATATTTAACAATGGGAAACGATAATCAGGTAGCAGCCCAAAGCTTAATCATACGTAATGCAAAAGATGGGTTCACCTATGTTGGTATACCAGCAATTCCTGTAAGTAAAAACAAAGAATAACTATTTATATATTAATACAATGAAACAGAAAATATTTGATATCATTAACAATATTCGTGCCGCTAAGGAAATGGCACCAATTGCAGAACTTCATGCTGAAGACAATCTTCGTGATGATCTCGGTTTGACATCATTCGATTTGGCTGAACTTACAATCAACATCGAGGATGAGTTTGATGTTGATATTTTCGAAGATGGTCTTGTAAATACCATTGGAAAGATATACGCAAAGCTCGGATAAGCGATGGCGGTATTTCTTTACAACGGAGATGAGCAATACTCTTATGATATGTTGGTTGAATCTATCAATCAGCATCAGGAGTATTACCCTCTCTACATGACGCACGATATCTTCTCCTACTTCGCAAACTTGATTAAGGCAATCGTGAGCAATAGTCCTTTGGCGCTGTTGGATAGCGACTTGAACCCTTCAGAGGTAGAAGGTATAGATGAGTCGATGGTGAATGTAGCAACAAAGTTAGCTAACTATCATTTCGATGATATGGATAGAATTGTAGCTTCCCTCCAGAATTCGACTTCTGAGATTACCATCTTCACGTCAGGAACTACAGGTCAGCCTAAAAAGGTGGTATACTCTATCGGTACGTTGACGCGTTCTGTCCGTTTGGGTAACAAATATAAAGGTCAAGTTTGGGCATACGCATACAATCCAACGCATATGGCTGGATTGCAAGTTTTTTTTCAGGCATTTGAAAATCAGAATACATTAGTTAATGTATTTAATATGCAAAGAAGTGATGTCTATCAAGTAATCAAGGATTTTCAGATAACCCACATTTCTGCAACTCCAACATTTTATCGTTTATTATTACCTTACGAAAATAGTTATCCTTCAGTAATGCGTGTTACTCTGGGAGGTGAGAAATCTGATACACATTTATATGATAATATAAAGAACATTTTTCCAAATGCCCAAATAAATAATGTTTATGCTTCTACAGAGGCCGGCTCATTGTTTGCCGCAAAGGGTGATTGCTTTCAAATACCTGAGATAATTCGTGATAAGCTTACTGTCGTGGATGATGAATTAATGATTCATAAGTCTCTTCTTGGCAAATCCGATAGCTTTGACTACGATGGAGATTATTATCATTCTGGTGATTTAATAGAATGGGTCAATATAAAAGAGGGAGTTTTCAAGTTTAAGAGTCGCAAGAATGAACTTATAAATGTAGGTGGATATAAAGTTAACCCGGGAGAAGTAGAAGATGCAATCAATGCAATTGAAGGTGTACGACAAACTCTAGTTTGCGGAAAAGCTAACTCTATCCTTGGTAATGTCTTAATAGCAGAAGTACAGTTAGCAAAAGGAGCAAAAATAACATCTCTTGATATAAGAAAGATTCTAAAAAATAAACTTCAAGATTTTAAAATTCCACGTAAAATTGTTTTCGTGGAGGCGTTCTCATTAACCAGAACAGGAAAATTAAAAAGATCATAACTTACTAAACTATGAATATAATTGTAACAGGCTGCTCACGTGGAGTGGGTTTAGAAATATGTAGAGTATTGCTTGAGCAAGGTCATACTGTTTATGGTATTGCTCGTAGTTGTCCAGATGATTTCAAGGCTTTACAAGCAGAATATGAAGGAAAATTATTATTCAAAAGTGTAGACTTAGCAGATTGCGAAAATGTACGCCAAAATATTTTTAAAGATTATTGTAGTAATAAAGTGAAAATTGATGGTTATGTAAATAATGCAGCAATTGCATATGACGATATAGTTACAAACCTTAATCTTGGGCGCTTACAGGCTATGTACAATGTAAATGTTTTCACTCCCATGATGATGACGAAGAATGTTATTCGTAATATGATTCTTCATCACACAAAGGGATCTATTGTACATATTTCATCAATAAGTGTTCACACAGGCTACAAAGGATTGGCTATGTATGCATCATCTAAGGGGGCATTGGAGGCTTTTTCTAAGGATACAGCACGTGAATGGGGACCAACGGGTGTTCGTTCAAATGTAGTAGTGCCTGGTTTTATGGCAACTGCTATGAGTTCTACTTTAACAGAAGAACAGAGGTGCAAAATTTATGCTCGTACATCTCTCAAAGATGCGACTTCTATACGTTCTGTTGCAGAAACAGTCGCTTTTCTTTTAAGCGAGAAAGCAGAGAGTATAACAGGGCAAAATATACATGTTGATAATGGAATAATTTAATGGAATGCTTTTTTAAACATCTAAAATTCATCATAAAATGCTTGTTTATACCTTCATTATTTGTGGCATAAATAGTTGCTTTAGGATGTCTTAATAGGAGAAGCATGCTTTCATTGGAATACTAATTCGTTTTCTTACTTCTTTATTATTTTCTTTTAATCATATATTTTCATGGACAAAAGAATTTATCTTTGCCTCGCTCATATGAGCGGCAAGGAGCAAGACTTCATACGCGAAGCCTTTGATACAAACTGGGTAGTTCCTTTGGCCCCAACGTCAATGCTTTCGAAGACGACCTGAAACATTTTGTGGGTCAGAATAAGGAAGTTGTCGCATTATCGGCAGGTACGGCAGCCATCCATTTAGGTTTAATTCAGCTTGGGGTAGGAGCCGGCGATGAGGTTATCTGCCAGTCGTTTACATTCTGTGCGTCAGCCAATCCTGTTGCTTATCAGGGGGCAACTCCCATATTTATCGACAGTGAGGAGGATACCTGGAATATGGACCCTGTTTTGCTGGAAGAAGCCATCAAGGACAGAATCGCGAAAACAGGTAAAAAGCCTAAAGCCATTCTTCCGGTTCATCTTTATGGTATGCCTGCCAGAATTGATGAGATTTGTGCTATTGCATCGAAATATGACATTCCGGTGTTGGAAGATGCTGCCGAAGCTTTAGGTTCTGAGTTCAAGGGACAGAAGTGTGGTACGTTCGGTACTTTTGGTGTGTTGTCTTTCAATGGAAATAAGATGATCACTACTTCGGGTGGTGGTGCGTTAATCGTTCCTGATGAAGCGGCAAAGAAGCAGACCATGTTTTATGCTACTCAGGCCCGTGAGCCTTTTCCTCATTATCAGCATGAAAAGATCGGTTACAACTATCGCATGAGTAATATCTGTGCAGGCATCGGCCGTGGTCAGATGACTGTGCTGGAAGATCATATTGCCCATCACCGCTATGTACATGATCTTTATGCAAAGGCTTTTGACTGTGTGGAAGGCATTATACTGAAATCTAATCCTGACGATCGTTTCAATGCTAACTATTGGTTATCTACGATTCTGATTGATCCTGGGAAGACTGGTACTAACTATGACGAAGTTCGTGTGCAACTTGATGCCAAAGGCATTGAGACCCGTCCTTTGTGGAAACCTATGCACCTTCAGCCTGTCTATGTGAATAATCCTTGTTATGTGAATGGTGTTTCTGAACGTTTATTCAATATGGGTTTATGTATTCCTGCCGGACCTTGGGTGACAGACGAAGACGTAGCATACATCGTGGAGCAAATAAAAGCATGTTTGAAAAAGTAAATCATAGTGCTTAGGTATAATATTCATTTATAGCTACTTATAACTTTTCTCAGAAAAACTACTCTCTTCACTCATTTTCCTGCTTTTATTAGAGATTTAATCCTCACCTTTGCATCAACGTTGATCAACAAAGTGAATTAAAAACAGAATTTAAATCTCTAAATGAAAAAGTATGAGTGTAATTTTTAGAACGGTGGAGAGACCGTCTGACCCTCGGGTTGAGAATTCTCCCAAAAAGTTTTTCCCTCAGTTAATAACTTTAGGACAGAGCGTGGACTTGGCATTTATAGCCCAGAAGATGCAGGATCGTTCTTCGCTTTCTATCGGTGATATCCGGAGTACTATGCAGAACTTCGTGGAGAAGCTGAAAGAACAGTTGCTGGAAGGCAAAACGGTAAATATAGCCGGGCTGGGTGTATTTATGCTGGCTGCAAAATCTAAGGGAGAAGACAAAACAGAAGATGTGACCGCCAAGAGTGTGGAGAGTGTTCGTATCTGCTTCCAGGCTAACAGGGAACTGAAGATAACCAAGACTGCTACCCGTGCTGGTGAAAAACTGGATTTGGTCAGTCTGGATGATTATCTGAAAAATTTAGTTAATATCCCATCAGGAGGTGGTTCAGATGGTGGATCAGGAGGTAACTCGGGTGATGGAGGAATAGAAGGCGATCCTCTGGGATAGAATCCAAAGCCGAAGGCATTAAAGAATTAAAAAATGAAGACTGCGCAGTCTGTTAATCGCTGAATATTAATCATTAAAAAAAGTTTCTCTTATGAAAAAAACGAGTTGGAATGTGATATTGAAAGTCATTATTGCCGTAGCCAGTGCCATTGCAGGTGTGATTGGCGGTCAAGCAATGACCATTTAAGAATAAGTTTGATATAAACGTAGAGAGCTATTTTCGAATTTCGGGAATAGCTCTTTTTTTGTTTGGTAGAATAGAGATGATTTTGATTAATAAGCGTTATCTTTGCCATCCCTTTATAATTCATAGTATTTAAAAATGGCAGAACAAAAAAGAACTCCCCGAAGTAACTCCAAGGCAAAAGTGCAGCCTGTAACTGATTACGGACGTATACAGCCACAGGCACCGGAATTGGAAGAAGCTGTGCTGGGAGCATTGATGATTGAGAAAGACGCTTATTCATTGGTAAGTGAAATTCTTCGCCCGGAGTCTTTTTATGAACACCGGCACCAGTTGATTTATTCCGCTATCACCGATCTGGCTGTGAACCAGAAGCCGGTGGATATTCTTACGGTAAAAGAACAGCTTGCTAAACGTGGTGATCTGGAAGAGGTGGGCGGACCGTTCTACATTACCCAGTTAAGTAGTAAGGTTGCCTCTTCGGCACATATTGAATATCATGCACGTATCATCGCGCAGAAAGCATTGGCACGCGAACTGATTACCTTTACCAGCAATGTTCAGAGCAAGGCTTTCGATGAGACTCTGGACGTGGACGACTTAATGCAGGAAGCTGAGGGAAGACTCTTTGAGATTTCTCAGCAGAACATGAAGAAGGATTATACACAGATTAATCCGGTTATTGCCGAAGCATACCAGTTAATTCAGATTGCAGCTGCCCGTACCGATGGTTTGAGTGGTTTGGAGAGTGGTTTTACCAAACTTGATAAGATGACTTCCGGTTGGCAGAGATCCGACCTTATAATTATTGCTGCCCGTCCGGCAATGGGTAAGACGGCGTTCGTGCTTTCTATGGCAAAGAATATTGCGGTGAATTATCGCAATCCGGTAGCTGTGTTTTCGCTTGAAATGAGTAACGTACAGTTGGTAAATCGTTTGATATCCAATGCGTGCGAAATTCCAAGTGAGAAAATCAAGAGTGGACAGCTGGCAGATTATGAATGGCAGCAATTGGACTATAAATTGCGTGACCTTCTGGATGCGCCGTTGTATGTGGATGATACTCCTTCTTTGTCTGTATTTGAGCTTCGTACAAAAGCACGTCGTCTGGTGCGTGAGCATGGAGTGAGGATTATTATTATCGACTACCTGCAGCTGATGAATGCAAGTGGTATGTCGTTTGGTAGTCGTCAGGAAGAGGTAAGTACCATTTCGCGTTCGTTGAAAGGTTTGGCGAAGGAGTTGAATATTCCTATTATAGCCTTGTCGCAGTTGAATCGTGGTGTGGAGAGTCGTGAAGGTGAAGAAGGTAAGCGTCCGCAGTTGAGTGACTTGCGTGAATCGGGAGCCATTGAGCAGGATGCCGATATGGTATGTTTCATTCACCGTCCTGAATATTATAAAATCTATACATCGCAAGATGGTACTGATTTGCGTGGTATGGCAGAAATTATTATTGCTAAGCATCGTAATGGTGCGGTAGGTGATGTTCGTTTGCGCTTTATCGGTCAGTACACCCGTTTCCAGAATCCGGAGGATGATATGGTGATTCCGCATCCGGCAGAAGGAGGCGGAGCTACTTATGGCTCCAAAATAAATGCGGTAGGTGATGGCAGTATACCGCCTCCGGCTGAGTTCGCTCCTCAAACAGATAATCCGTTTGGTGGGGTGGGGTCGGATGGACCGTTGCCATTCTAAATTATCGATAAATTAATATAAGAATTTTAATATTACAGCCGGAATTACTGTTTATCATGTAGTTTCGGTTGTTTTCATTAATTTCTTATCGGATAATTCCCTGTCATCCAAAAAAACTTTGTAATTTTGCGGGTCACTTTTGGAAACAATAAAAAATTAATGATATGAATATCTCTTATAATTGGTTGAAAGAGTATGTCGATTTCGATTTGACACCGGAAGAAGTTGCGGCTGCATTGACTTCTATAGGTCTGGAAACAGGTAGTGTAGAAGAAGTGCAAACAATTAAAGGCGGACTGGAAGGTCTCGTGATAGGTGAAGTGTTGACATGCGTTCCTCATCCGAATTCAGACCACATGCATGTGACTACTGTGAATCTGGGACAGGGAGAACCTGTACAGATAGTATGCGGTGCGCCGAATGTGGCTGCCGGTCAGAAAGTGGTAGTTGCTACTTTGGGTGCAAAACTCTATGACGGGGATGAATGTTTTACGATTAAAAAGTCAAAACTCCGTGGTGTTGAGTCCAACGGTATGATTTGTGCTGAAGATGAAATAGGTATCGGTACGGATCATGCAGGTATCATCGTTCTGCCCGCTGATGCAGTTCCGGGGACTCTTGCCAAAGATTATTATAACATAAAGAGCGACTATGTGCTGGAAGTGGATATCACTCCGAATTGTGCCGATGCTTGTTCGCATTATGGTGTAGCTCGTGACTTGTATGCTTATCTGGTGCAAAATAATAAACCGACTTCCCTGAAGAGGCCGTCTGTAGATACTTTCTCCGTTGAAAATAATGATTTGGACATCAAAGTTACAGTTGAAAACAGTGAGGCTTGCCCTCGCTATGCCGGTGTAACAGTGAAAGGCGTAACGGTTAAAGAAAGTCCGGAATGGTTGCAGAATAAACTACGTATCATCGGACTGCGTCCTATCAATAATGTAGTAGATATCACAAATTACATTGTTCATGCATTCGGTCAACCGTTGCACTGCTTTGATGCGGATAAAATTAAAGGTGGTGAAGTTGTAGTGAAGACGATGCCTGAAAGTACTCCATTTGTTACATTGGATGGAGTGGAACGTAAATTATCCGATCGTGACCTGATGATTTGTGACAAGGAAAAACCGATGTGTATTGCCGGTGTATTCGGCGGTTTGGATTCCGGTTCTACGGAAACCACCAAGGATGTTTTCATTGAGAGTGCTTATTTCCATCCGACATGGGTCCGTAAGACGGCTCGTCGTCATGGGCTGAATACAGATGCTTCTTTCCGTTTTGAAAGAGGTATTGATCCTAATATCACTATTTATTGCCTGAAGCTGGCTGCCATGATGGTGAAAGAACTGGCCGGCGGTACTATTTCCTCTGAAATTAAAGATGTTTGTGCTACTCCTGCTCAGGATTTCATCGTAGAATTATCTTATGAGAAGGTATATTCATTGGTAGGCAAGGTGATTCCGGTGGAGACAATCAAGAGTATTGTTACCAGTCTGGAAATGAAAATAACCAATGAGACTGCAGAAGGATTGACTCTGGCTGTACCTCCTTATCGTGTAGATGTACAACGTGATTGTGATGTTATTGAAGATATCCTCCGTATTTATGGATATAATAATGTAGAGATACCATCTACGTTGAAGTCCAGCTTGACAACGAAAGGCGAACATGATAAATCTAACAAGTTACAGAATTTGGTAGCTGAACAGTTGGTAGGTTGTGGTTTCAATGAAATTCTGAATAATTCTCTGACACGCGCCGGTTATTATGATGGTATGGAAACTTATCCTTCTAAGAATCTGGTAATGTTGCTGAACCCGTTGAGTACAGATCTGAATGCAATGCGTCAGACTTTGTTGTTCGGTGGTCTGGAAAGTATCTCTCATAACGCCAACCGTAAGAATGCCGACTTGAAATTCTTCGAATTCGGAAATTGCTATTATTTCGATGCAGAAAAGAAGAATCCCGAAAAGTCGTTGGCTGCTTATACAGAGAATTATCATCTCGGATTGTGGGTAACGGGTAAGAAAGTATCCAATTCTTGGGCACATGCTGATGAAGAAAGTTCTGTATATGAATTGAAAGCTTACGTAGAAAATATTTTCCTCCGTTTAGGGCTGAATATGAGAAATCTGGTAGTAGGTAATCTGGTGGACGATATTTATGCTACTGCCTTGTCTGTACAGACTAAAGGTGGAAAGCGCCTTGCTACATTCGGTATCGTAACGAAGAAGATTCTCAAAGCTTTCGATATTGATAATGAAGTATATTACGCTGATCTGAACTGGAAAGAGTTGATGAAAGCTATCCGTTCTGTAAAGATCAGTTATACGGAAATCTCCAAATTCCCAGCTGTGAAACGTGACCTTGCCTTGTTGATCGATAAGAAGGTGCAGTTTGCGGAGATAGAAAAGATTGCTTATGAAACTGAGAAGAAGTTACTGAAAGAAGTATCTCTTTTCGATGTTTATGAAGGCAAGAATCTTGAAGCCGGCAAAAAATCGTATGCTGTCAGCTTCCTGTTGCAGGATGAAACGCAGACGCTGAACGATAAGATGATCGATAAGATAATGTCGAAACTCGTGAAGAATCTGGAAGATAAACTGGATGCAAAACTTCGATAATTAATTAATAGTTAAATAATTAAACATTAAAATATTATTCCAATGGGAAGAGCGTTTGAATATAGAAAAGCTGCCAAATTGAAAAGATGGGGTCACATGGCAAAGACCTTTACAAGACTGGGTAAACAAACTGCTATTGCTGTAAAGGCTGGTGGCCCGGAACCGGAAAATAATCCGACTTTGCGTTCTGTTATCGCTACTTGTAAGCGCGAGAATATGCCGAAGGATAACATTGACCGTGCTATCAAGAACGCAATGGGTAAGGACCAGAGTGACTACAAAGGAATGACTTATGAAGGATACGGTCCTCATGGTATTGCTGTATTTGTAGATACATTGACTGACAACACTACCCGTACAGTTGCTGATGTACGTTCAGTGTTCAATAAGTTTGGTGGAAACTTGGGTACTATGGGGTCATTGGCTTTCCTGTTCGACCATAAATGTATGTTTACTTTCAAGAAGAAAGACGGCATAGATATGGAAGAACTCATCCTTGACTTGATTGACTACGATGTAGATGATGAGTTTGAAGAGGATGAAGAAGAAGGTACAATCACTATCTATGGTGATCCGAAGAGCTATGCTGCCATCCAGAAACATTTGGAGGAATGTGGCTTTGAGGATGTCGGTGGTGAATTTACTTATATCCCGAACGATACGAAGGAGGTAACTCCCGAGCAACGTGAGACTCTTGACAAGATGATAGAGCGTCTTGAGGAATTTGATGATGTGCAAACGGTTTATACCAACATGAAACCGGAGGGAAGTGAAGAGTAATGAAGTATACTTATAAGACTCAAGGTACATGTAGTTCTCACATTGAATTGGAAATAGAAGATAACATAATAACAGATATCGCGTTTTGGGGAGGTTGTAACGGTAATTTACAAGGTCTTTCCCGTTTGGTAAAGGGAATGCCGGTAAATGATGTGATTTCCCGTCTGGAAGGGATTCGTTGCGGAAGACGTTCGACTTCTTGTCCGGATCAGTTATGTAGGGCACTGCATGAAATGGGATTCTAACTAAATCCCTGTACTTTAAAAAATATAGGTTGGCCCTCGGTATTGCACAATGCCGGGGGCTTCTTTTTTGAACAGAAAGTGTGGCTTGCTTGTTATTATTTCGTAATTTTACGCCATAAAAAGAACGAACAATGAAAAATATTCTGAAAGACTTGAAACGTAGGGACCACAAGCGGTATTTGGGTGGTCTGGACGTTTTTAAATATATTGGTCCCGGACTCCTTGTTACAGTAGGTTTTATTGATCCCGGAAACTGGGCTTCTAATTTTGCGGCGGGTTCCGAATTTGGATATTCCCTGCTTTGGGTGGTAACTTTATCTACGATCATGTTGATTGTATTGCAACATAATGTGGCTCACTTGGGAATTGTTACAGGTTTATGCTTGTCGGAAGCTGCTACGAAATATACTCCTAAATGGGGTTCCCGTCCTATTCTGGGTACTGCGGTGCTGGCATCCATATCGACTTCCCTTGCCGAGATACTGGGAGGAGCAATTGCCTTGGAAATGCTTTTTGATATTCCCATTATATGGGGAGCCATATTGACAACCGTCTTTGTCGTCATCATGCTTTTTACGAACTCATATAAGAAGATAGAACGTTCCATCATCGCGTTTGTTTCAGTTATTGGGTTATCCTTTATTTATGAGTTGTTCTTGGTGAAGATTGACTGGCCGTTGGCTGTAGAAGGATGGGTGACACCTGCTTTTCCGGAAGGAAGTATGCTGATTATTATGAGTGTGCTGGGAGCAGTGGTAATGCCACATAATTTATTCCTGCATTCGGAAGTAATACAGAGCCATGAGTATAATAAGCAAGATGACAGCTCTATTCGTAAGGTCTTGAAGTATGAGCTGTTTGATACGCTTTTCTCCATGATTGTAGGATGAGCTATCAATAGTGCCATGATATTGCTGGCTGCTGCTACTTTCTTTAAAAGTGGTATTCAGGTTGAAGAGCTGCAACAGGCAAAGTCTTTGTTGGAACCTTTACTTGGAAGTAGCGCTGCAGTCGTGTTTGCCTTGGCTTTGTTGATGGCAGGTATTTCATCTACCATTACAAGTGGTATGGCGGCAGGTTCTATTTTTGCTGGTATCTTTGGAGAATCCTATCATATCAAGGATAGCCACTCCCAGGTGGGCGTAATCCTTTCATTGGGCATTGCGTTGTTGCTGATATTCTTCATCGGTGATCCTTTCAAAGGATTGTTGATTTCGCAAATGGTGCTTAGTATTCAGTTGCCATTTACTGTTTTCCTGCAAGTGGGACTGACGTCTTCGCGTAAAGTAATGGGGCAGTATGTTAATAGTAAGTGGAGTAGTTTTGTACTCTATGCTATTGCGGGAATCGTTACCGTATTGAATATTATGTTGCTGATATCTGAACTAGTATAAACCAAATAAACAATCATATGAAGATTATTACATATAATGTGAATGGGCTGCGTGCAGCTGTTGGCAAGGGTTTGCCGGAATGGCTGGAACAGGAACAAGCTGATGTAGTATGCATTCAGGAAACCAAATTGCAACCGGATCAATATCCGGAAGAAGCACTGAGTGCATTGGGATGCAAGCATTATCTTTATTCTGCACAGAAGAAAGGCTATAGTGGAGTTGCCATTTTGACCAAGCGGGAACCGGACCATGTGGAATATGGTATGGGCATGGAAGAATATGACAATGAAGGCCGCTTTATCCGTGCCGATTTTGGCGATATATCTGTTGTGAGTGTTTATCATCCTTCGGGAACGAGTGGTGACGAACGCCAGGCATTCAAGATGGTGTGGTTGGAGAAGTTCCAGGAATATGTAACGGAATTACGAAAATCGCGTCCGAAACTGATTCTTTGTGGTGACTATAACATTTGTCATGAACCGATAGATATCCATGATCCTATTCGGAATGCCACAAATAGTGGTTTCTTGCCTGAAGAGCGGGAATGGATGACGCGTTTTCTGAATGCCGGCTTTATTGATACTTTCCGCCTGCTGCATCCCGAACAACAGGAATATACGTGGTGGAGTTACCGCTTTAATTCCCGTGCAAAGAATAAAGGATGGCGTATTGACTATTGTATGGTGACTGAGCCGGTTCGTCCGTTGCTGAGAGAGGCACGCATATTGAATGATGCTGTACATTCTGATCATTGCCCCATGCTGTTGGATATAGAAGGATAAGAAGAAGGGGAAGAACGATGTTTGAAGAAAGGATAGAAAAAGCAGTAGATTTTTTTAAAAGTGGTTATAATTGTTCTCAGTCTGTAGTACTTGCTTTTGCTGATATGTATGGGTTTACACAGGAACAGGCAGCGCGTATGGCAGCTTCTTTTGGTGGAGGTATTGGCCGTATGCGTCAGACTTGTGGAGCTGCATGCGGTATGTTTTTACTTGCAGGGCTGGAGACTGGTGCAACTGATCCCAAGGATCGTGAAGGAAAAGGTGCCAATTATGCCGTAGTTCAGGAGTTGGCTGCTGAGTTTAAGAAACGGAACGGTTCTACAATTTGTGCTGAACTATTAGGGCTGAAGAAGCCGGAAGGAGTGTCTACCCCCGAAGAACGTACCGAACAATATTATGCTAAACGTCCGTGTGCCAGGATGGTAGAAGAAGCTGCCCGTATCTGGGCGGAATATCTTGAAAACAGACCGTCTGTTTGATATAAACAGGTCATATTTTTGGTCTGACCTGCTGAAAAAATGCTCTTTTTATGACATATAACATAAAAAACAGAGAATAATGTGTTATATAACATAAATATAACTATCTTTGCCGCTGAAATAAAATCTGAACCTCATCAATGAGAAAAGTTGGATTAAAGCATGTATAACTAAAAACAAGAAGAAAATGTTAAAAGAAAAAGCTGGTGAAACTGCAGGAAAAATTTGGAGTGCTCTGAATGAGACTGA
>Ga0192239_1072_pt1 | contig 33987 bp, 27 predicted proteins | sample Koala_Koa27_G3_FD_131231 | JGI IMG/M metagenome (GOLD analysis project Ga0192239, IMG submission 131231) | Enriched cells from koala feces incubated with labeled cellulose particles, San Francisco Zoo, California, United States - Koala_Koa2-7_G3 ... | reverse complement strand
CATGGTGGAAGGCGCCATCGCCCACTACCAGGCCACCGGAAAGAAGAACTTCCTCAATATTGCCATCCGATACGCTGACTGCGTATGCCGTGAAATCGGCACAGGCGAAGGACAGCAAATTCGTGTCCCCGGACATCAGATTGCCGAAATGGCACTTGCCAAACTTTATTTAGTCACCGGAGACCAAAAGTACCTCGACCAGGCCAAATTCTTCCTCGACCAGCGTGGATATACCAGCCGTACCGATGAATACAGCCAGGCACATAAGCCGGTGGTTCAACAGGATGAAGCTGTGGGACACGCCGTTCGCGCCGCATATATGTATGCAGGTATGGCCGACGTAGCCGCCCTGACGGGAGACACCGCCTATATTCATGCCATCGACCGCATCTGGGACAATATCGTCGGCAAGAAATATTACATCACCGGTGGTATCGGAGCTACCGCAGCCGGAGAGGCTTTCGGCAAGAACTACGAATTGCCCAACATGTCAGCCTATTGCGAGACTTGTGCTGCCATCGGCAATGTGTACGTCAACTACCGCCTTTTTCTCCTGCACGGTGAATCCAAATACTACGATGTACTGGAACGCACTCTATACAATGGTCTGATTTCAGGCGTATCCCTGGATGGCGGCGGTTTCTTCTACCCCAACCCGCTGGAAAGTATGGGACAGCATCAACGCCAGCCCTGGTTCGGTTGTGCCTGCTGCCCGTCCAACATCTGCCGTTTCATCCCATCCCTGCCGGGATATATCTACGCAGTGAAGGATAAGGACGTTTACGTCAACCTCTTCATGTCCAATACTTCCGACCTGAAAGTGGGTGGCAAAGCTGTTTCTATCGAGCAAACCACCAAATACCCGTGGAACGGTGACATTACCATCGGCATCAACAAGAACAGCGCCGGATCCTTCAACCTGAAAGTCCGTATTCCCGGATGGGTTCGGGGTCAGGTAGTCCCCAGCGACCTGTATACCTATAGCGACGGCAAGCGTCTGAAGTACACAGTGAAAGTAAACGGAGAAGCCGTACAGAATGAACTGAAAGATGGTTATTTCAGCATCGACCGCCGTTGGAAAAAGGGTGATAAGGTGGAAGTACACTTCGACATGGAACCGCGTACCGTGAAAGCCAACAATAAGGTAGAAGCCGACTGTGGACGCATTGCCGTAGAACGCGGACCGATTGTATACTGTGCAGAATTCCCGGATAACAACTTCGACATCTTCAGCGTATTTATGAACCGTACTCCGAAGTTTGAAGTGGTGGAAAAGCCCGATCTACTGTATGGCATCAACCAATTGAAGACCGGTGCACAGACACTTGGCTATGACGATCAGGGTCGCCTGACCACTACCGATGTGAACCTGACGCTGATACCTTACTACGCATGGGCCCACCGTGGTTCGGGAGCTATGGAAGTATGGTTGCCGCAAGAACTGAGCGCATCCCGTCCCGCCATGCCTGCCACGCTGGCTTCGGAAAGTAAAATAGACGCATCCCACCGCGCAAGCTCCATTTCAGCCATCAACGACCGCCTGGTTCCGAAAGATGAAAATGACCGCTCCCTGCCCTACTATCATTGGTGGCCCAAACAGGGAACTACGGAATGGATCACGTATGAGTTCCCAGTAGAAGCTACCGTATCAAGCTCCACCGTATATTGGTTCGACGATGCTCCCTGGGGCGGTTGTCGTGTACCGAAAAGCTGGAAGATATATTATAAAGATGTACAAGGCCAGTGGCAGCCCATCACAGGTGCCGACAAATATGGCGTTGTAAAAGGTGCGGGAAACACCGTGAACTTTGATCCCGTGAAGACCAAATCCGTCAAACTGGAAATCACCCTGCCGGACAAACATGCAGCAGGTGTTTATGAATGGGAAGTACAATAAAGGTTAGTTAGATATGAATGTTTGTAAGTTAGGTTTGTCGATAGCCATGCTCCTTAGCGGGGGCATGGCTTTCGCACAAGGCACGGTGGACGATTATAACCGTGCCTACGCATTGAGAGAGAAATTCAGTGCCAACAAAGTTTTCTACTCCAACGTCACGCCGCAGTGGATAGAAGGCACACATCAGTTCTGGTATGTACGCAATACGCCCGAAGGCCGTATCTACGTATCGGTGAACGCAGACAAGAAAAGCAGAAAGGAATTGTTCGACCACAAGCGCTTGGCAAGCGCACTGAGCAACGCGTCCGGCAAAGAAGTAAACCCCGAAACAATCCAGTTGGAACGGTTACGGGTGAATCCGAGCTTAGATACGCTTCGTTTTGTATTCGGCAACCAGCGCTGGATGTACGCCACCCGCAAAAAACAGTTGGTAAATGAAGGCAACCTGCCCGCCCACAATGCACCACAGAAGCACTGGATGGAACGGGATGACGAAAAAGAAGCCGCTCCCGTAACTTCACCCGATGGAAAGTATACCGCCTATATCAAAAATCAGAATGTATATGTGAAGGAACTTGCCACGGGAAAAGAGAAGCAGTTGAGCCTTGACGGCACACTCAGCAACTATTACTCAGCTTATATCCGCTGGTCTCCGGACAGCAAGAAAGTGGCATCCTGCAAAATTCGCCCGGTAGAGAAACGATATGTGTACTATGTAGAGTCTTCTCCAGCAGATCAGCTCCAACCGAAACTGCACAAGCAGGAATATGCCAAACCGGGAGACGAACTTCCTTTCAAGATACCTTGCATTTATGAAGTTGAAACAGGACGAGGCATCATCCCCAGCATCGACCTCTTCGACCGGCAGTATGAAATATACGGTCCCGAATGGAACCCAGACAGCCGTTCCGTCACCTTCGAGTACAACCAGCGCGGACATCAGGCATATCGTGTACTTGAACTCTCTGCCGAGACAGGCGCCGTGCGTCCTCTGATAGAAGAAACCAGCGACAAGTACGTGAACTATACCCGCCGCTTCCGCCACGACCTGAGGGACAACAAGCACATCATCTGGATGAGCGAACGGGATAACTGGAACCACCTGTACATGTACGACCGCACTACCACACAACCCATTCATCAGATAACCCGCGGCGAATGGTATGTGCGCGAAGTGCTCCGCGTAGACGAGGACAACCGGCAGATTTATTTCTCCGCCAACGGTGTGCAGCCGGGCGAAGATCCTTACCTCATCCGCTACTACCGCATTGGTTTCGACGGGAAAGACTTGGTTTGCCTTACTCCGGAAGAAGGAATGCACCGTGCCTGGTTTTCGGGAGATATGAATTATCTGGTAGACGTTTACTCCATGGTAAACAAAGCTCCTGTTACCGTATTGCGCAGTGCCGAAGATGGCAAGGTGGTGATGCCGCTGGAGACAGCCGATATCAGTCGTCTGGAAGCAGAAGGCTGGAAAGCACCGGAAGTATTTACCGCCAAGGGGCGTGACGGCAAAACGGATATGTGGGGACTGATTGTTCGTCCCACTAACTTCGACCCGAACCGGAAGTATCCGGTTATCGAATACATTTACCAAGGTCCCGGCGACCAGTATGTACCCAAGACTTTCATCCCGTACAACTGGTACATGACTTCCCTTGCCGAACTCGGTTTTATCGTCGTCATGGTAGACGGAATGGGAACTTCTTTCCGTTCACGTGAATTTGAGAATGTATGTTATAAGAATCTGAAAGATGCAGGACTTCCCGATCACATCGCCTGGATTAAAGCTGCCGGAGAGAAGTATCCGTATATGGATATGGACCGCGTAGGTATCTACGGCTGTTCCGCCGGAGGCCAGGAATCCACCACTGCCGTGCTGCTGCATCCCGAATTCTACAAAGCCGCTTATTCCACCTGTGGCTGCCACGACAACCGCATGGATAAAATCTGGTGGAACGAACTCTGGCTGGGATATCCCGTGGGAGATCAATATAAGGAAGGATCGAATGTAGAGAATGCCCATCTGCTGAGCCGTCCCCTGATGCTGGTAGTAGGCGAACTGGACGATAATGTAGATCCTGCTTCAACCATGCAGGTGGTGAACGCACTGATAAAAGCCAACAAAGATTTTGAACTGGTAGTGATTCCCGGTGCACACCACACGATGGGAGAAGATTTCGGAGAACATAAACGCTATGATTTCTTTGTACGCCATTTGATGGGCGGGAATCCGCCGAAGTGGGATGAAGTGAAGAAATAGTGATTAACAGCTAGTGATAAGTGATTAACTCCCCTATTAGGCCATATCGTTCAACTTGTTAATCACTTATCACTATTTCTTATGCCTTCAGCCGCATAATGAACCGACTTCCTTTCCCCAATTCGCTTTCCACCGTCAGTGTTCCCCCATGTGCCTCCACAAAATCTTTTGAAATGGAAAGTCCCAGTCCACTGCCTTGCACCTTTGTGCCGGGCATACGGAAATAACGGTCGAAAATACTCTGATGATAACGGGGATCAATGCCTTTGCCGAAATCCTGCACATACAGTTCAACAAAGTCCTCCTCACGCTTGGCACCAATAACGACACGCCCGTTTTCTTTTGAATAACGGACTGCATTGCTCAGAAGGTTCGTCAATACCCAGGCTATCTTCTCACTATCCACAAACAGTTTCGGCATTTTTTCCTCCGGATACTCCACTTCTATCTGGATACCGAACTTATCGGCCTGAACCTGATTGGCTTTAATGGCATATTCTATAAGTTCGATAGGCTTGGTTATCTTCGGCATCATCTGGAGCTTGCCGGCTTCTACTTGTGTCATATTCAGGAGTTCACCAGTGATACCCAGCAGGCGGTCGGCATTTTCTTTAATGCTTTTCGATAATTGTTCCTGCTCATCATTCAAAGCTCCTACCCTCTTATCTTCCAGCAACTGCAAACTCATAAGAATAGCCGAGATAGGCGTTTTCAGTTCATGGGAGATGGTGGATATAAAGGTGGTTTTGGCAGAATCCAACTCTTTAAATTCGGTGATATTTTTCAGCAGGATCACATCACCCAAGTTCTGCGGTTCATCCGTATCGGCATCCGTATTTATAATGGTGATGTAAGAAGCCTGAAAATAGCTTTCCTTATTGTCCGCATAGATTTTCAAGGGTTCTTTCTTCTCACCCGGAGTAATCAGTTCCCGAACCAGACGACGAAGGAGATCATTCTTTAAAGACAGTTCCTCGGCAGAGTGGCGGATTACATCTTCACGTTTCAGATTCAATACGGTGAGTGCTTCTTTATTGATAAAGAGTATTTCATGCTCACAATTCAGACCGATAATAGGTTCATGAATACTGTTCACAACGGCTTCAAGAAATTTCTTGGCAGAAAGAATATCGTTCAGCGTACTGGCACGATATTCAGTCAGGCGCTCAGCCATACTGTTGAAGCTATCGGCCACCTGGCGGAATTCCTCGTGTCCGCTCATATTCAAACGTTTCTCATAGTTATGATTGGCGATTTCAAGGATACCACGCGTCAGTTCCTGGATAGGCTTGTTGATGGAACGGGGAAGCCAGACCAGCAACACGATACTGGCAAGAATGCAAATAGCACCTGTAACGGAAATCCACAGCAAAGCACGTTCCAGTCCGGGCATGGCGGCAGGGCTGTCCGGTTCGGTGGCTGTCAGTATCTGAAGATTCACTACGGAGAGAGCAACCAGCAGAATGATCATACCGGCCAGAATGCCTACACTGAGTATTAATTTAGTACGAATATTCATAATGCACTAATGAATTAAATTTTATGCAAGTATAATCAAATCTACGTTTGCCAGAGCCAAATCGTTCACAAATTTTCTGTATTTCAACACGCTGAACAAGGATTGAGGCAGACGGAAAGAAGGACTGCCCATACAAACGGAAGTGATCTGTCTCTCTTTACAAGTACGGACGATAGCACCCAATACATCTTTGGATTGCACCTGAACCACTTCACCATCCAGCTCAGTGACCAGCTTAAAGTGATTCAACAGATAGCGCTGCCGGGCCAGGTCGATACGGTCGGCACTCTCGCAGGGTGTTTGTACATACAGGGCTATAAAAGAAGTATTGTAACGGGTTGCCAGACGTGCCGCCTTACGAATGATACGCCGGGGCGTTTTCTCCTGACTGCTGATGCATGCCAGAAACTTCTCATGCCGGACGCCTACACTGGAAACCACCACTTCATTCTCCACCTTCTTCTCCACACGCAACGCCACTTCTTTCAAAGCCAATTCACGCAATTGAAGGATATTCTCGGTTTTGAAGAAGTTATTCAATGCCATGGGTATTTTCTCCGGTTTATAGATCTTACCGGCTTTCAGGCGGGTGATGAGTTCTTCGGCAGTGAGGTCGATGTTCACCACTTCATCCGCTTCCTGCAATACACTGTCGGGGATACGCTCTTTGACTTCAATACCGGAGATGCCCTGAACTTCTTCGTTGACGCTTTCAATGTGCTGGATGTTGACGGCGGAAATCACATTGATACCTTCGTCCAGCAGATCCATCACGTCTGCCAACGCTTCTCGTTTCGGCTACCTTCTACATTGGTATGCGCCAGTTCGTCTACAATGACAATATCGGGATGGATACGGATAATGCCCTCCAAATCCATCTCTTCCAGTTCCTTGCCTTTATAAAATATCCGGCGGCGGGGGACAACGGGGAGCCCTTCTAATAATACTTCCGTCCCGGCACGTCCGTGGGTTTCGATGTAGCCGATTTGCACGTCTACACCGTTGTCCAGCAACTCATGGGCTTCCTGGAGCATCCGATACGACTTACCTACACCGGCAATCATGCCGATGTAGATCTTGAACTTGCCACGACGGGATTTCTTTATGAGGTCGAGGAAGTGCTGTACGCTTTGTTCTCTGTCCATACTTTCATTTTTAGGCGCGGATTACGCGGATTGCACAAATTTTTTACTGTGTGCAGTTATTAATCCGTGTAATCCGCGTAATCCGTGCCTAATCTTTAGTTATCACGGTTTCAACGCTATACCAAATACCAAATGCGCATCCTCCAAACATGGATTCCAGATAGCTTGCGCAAAGATAGGCAATGAAAACGAATCTGTTATCCTGATAGCCGTGGTAGCTTTCAACGCTACATTGGTAAAGGCAAAACCGGAATTTCCATATCCTACCGTATAAGTTTTATAAGGAACGAACCCTACGGTTGCATTCAAATCTACCGACTTCACGCTGAACGGATAGTTCAGTTCGCAATAGGAAGAATAATTTTGCTTGCCATCCTCATTCTTATCGGCACCGGCAAACATCAGATACCATGCCATAGACAAAGGAAGTTTCTCACAAGGCAATGTATAGACCAGACCTGCTTCAAAGAAGTGAGCAGTCTCATGGCTCTTGAAGTTGAAGTACTTCCCGGCCCCCTGACCTGCCCACCATAGACTTGCTACGGACAGTGTAGATCCTGATTCACCTAAAGTATAAGCAGCCGTCAGGTCTATCTCCTTGCTTGCCAGTCCTTCTGAAGATTTATTACCATCGAAGTCTGTCGAGCCCCAGGCTGTCAGAGAGAAGTCACCTATGTTGAATCCTAAAGTCGGCTGAAAACTTGCTCCGGTCTGATAAACACCACGCCAGACGTAAGAACTGACTAAATCACCCTGCACAGTAAATTCCTGAGCCTTTGCACTTGTAGTTCCTAAAATACAGGCAACAGCAACTACTGCTGTCGCAAAAATATTGTTTCTTAATCTTTTCATAATCCATTCAATCTTTTTAAGAGTAAAGTTGTCTTTTAAAAAGAGAGGCAGCGTTCCATTCACCCTGTTTTAGACATCACCATGGCAAAATATGAATGGAATCTGTCCGCCTCTCTACCAACCTAAAGTTATTTCTTAGTTGCTTCTTCCAGTGCGATATTCAGTTTCAGAACATTCACCTTCTCCGTACCGAAAAGGCCGAGAAGCGGTTTCTGCACTGCATTATCTACGAGAGCCTTTACTTGTGCCTCATCCATGCCACGCGCCTGAGCTACGCGTTTCACCTGTACATAAGCACTGGCGGGAGTGATATCCGGATCAAGCCCCGAAGCACTGGCAGTTACCATTTCTGCCGGAACGTCTTTACGGTTCAGATAAGGATGATGTACGAGGAAAGTATCGATACGGGCTTCTACTTCCGAAAGATATTCTTCGTTGGTAGGGCCTTTATTGCTACCGGAAGAACTGGTAGCATCGTAACCGTCACCGGCATGGGAAGGGCGTCCCCAGAAGTAGATGTCTTTTGTGAACATCTGTCCTACATTAGCGGCACCGACAACTTTACCATCCAGAGTCGCTACTTCCGCATTACCCTTATTGGGACCTGCCACCTGGGCAAATATCCACAGGATAAGGATATAGAATACAGAGAAGAATACGCAAAATACAAGTGTTATTTTAAGGGATTTGAATAATGTTTTCATTATCTTTTTATTTATTAGTTTGTTATTATTAGGCCTCCTTCCGAAAGGAAATCTGGCCGGGGTGTCTCGCCCCTAAAAGAATAAACTGACAATCATATCTATTAATTTAATTCCGATAAAGGGTGCAATGACACCTCCTAAGCCATAAATCAGCAAGTTGCGGCGAAGTAATGCACTGGCACCAATCGGTTTATACTGTACTCCTTTCAGTGCCAACGGAATCAATATAGGAATAATGATAGCGTTAAAGATTATAGCTGAAAGGATGGCTGACTCAGGACTATGCAGCCCCATGATATTCAGCGGTGCCAACTGAGGGATGACTACCATAAACAAAGCGGGAATAATCGCAAAGTATTTAGCCACGTCATTTGCTATAGAGAACGTGGTCAACGTACCGCGCGTCATCAACAACTGTTTACCGATTTCCACAATTTCAATCAGCTTCGTAGGATCATTGTCCAAGTCCACCATATTACCGGCTTCCTTTGCAGCCTGCGTACCGCTATTCATAGCAACGCCCACATTTGCCTGTGCCAATGCCGGAGCATCATTTGTACCGTCTCCCATCATTGCCACCAGTTTACCGGACTGCTGCTCTTTCTTGATATACTCCATCTTATCTTCCGGCTTAGCCTCAGCTATAAAATCATCTACACCAGCCTTTTCTGCGATATACTTTGCTGTCAGCGGATTATCTCCAGTCACCATCACCGTCTTCACTCCCATCTTACGAAGGCGTTCGAAACGTTCCTGAATACCCGGTTTGATGATATCCTGCAACTCAATAACGCCAGCCACCTGCCGGTTGACACACACTACCAACGGTGTACCGCCATTACTTGAAATTGCAGCAATCACATCTTCCACCTCTTTCGGGAAACTGTTTCCGGCACTCTCTGCAATCTTACGGATAGCGTCGAAAGCACCTTTACGTATCTGAGTACCATTTTGCAAATCCACGCCTGAACACTTTGTTTCAGCAGTGAACTTAATCATCCGGGCACCCGTAGTATTCAGATCACGCATACGGCGACCTGTTTCCCGTCCCAGTTCTATAATTGATTTACCTTCCGGTGTTTCATCGGAGATGGAGGACAGCAGGCAAGCCTCAATAAAATCACGTTCGTCCACACCGGGAGCTGCATAGAACTTCGTAGCTTTACGGTTACCGATTGTAATAGTTCCCGTCTTATCCAGCAGCAACGTATCAATATCACCGGCCGTTTCCACTGCCTTACCCGATTTCGTTATCACATTGGCACGAAGCGCACGGTCCATACCTGCAATACCAATAGCAGAAAGCAGACCACCGATCGTGGTCGGTATCAGGCAAACAAACAAGGAGAGAATAGCTGCAATCGAGATGTACGTTCCCGGATGATCTATATTGGTATAATCCGCCATTGGAATCAGCGTGACGCAAACAATCACGAATACCAGTGTGAAACCTGCCAGCAGGATAGTCAACGCTATTCCATTCGGTGTTTTCTTCCGGGTAGCACCTTCCACTAATGCAATCATCTTATCCAGGAAGCTCTCACCCTGTTGTTGGGTTACCAATACCTTTATCTTATCAGAAAGCACCTTCGTACCACCGGTTACAGAACTCTTATCTCCACCCGCCTCACGGATTACCGGGGCAGACTCGCCTGTGATGGCACTTTCATCAATGGAAGCCAGTCCTTCTACAATCTCACCATCGGCCGGAATCGTATCACCGGCTTCACAAATAAAGTAATCACCTTTCTTCAGGCGTGCACTACTGATATTGCAGACTTTGCCATCAATCAGAATTTTAGCGGGAGTCTCCTCACGCGTCTTGTGCAGGCTGTCGGCCTGAGCCTTACCACGAGCCTCGGCAATAGCCTCAGCGAAGTTGGCGAACAACAGAGTAACAAAGAGAACAACGAACACCAGGAAGTTGTATCCGAATGTTCCATATTCCGTAGTTCCCAGCGAGAGGATGCAGACCACCAGCATCACCAGCGTCACAAGTTCCACCGTAAACATAATCGGATTCTTAATCATCATCCGTGGATCCAACTTCACGAATGATTGCTTCAAGCTTTCCATTACTTGCTCCTTTTGAAACAAAGAAGCTGATTTCTTATCTTTCATATCTTTCTTTTTCTACTACTTACAAACTAAAATGTTCAGCAATCGTACTCAACGCATGCACCGGGAAGAATGACAGGGCAGCCACAATGAAGATAACAGCAAAAGTCATCACTGCAAATGTCACCGTATCCGTCTTCAGTGTACCGGCACTTTCCGGAATAAACTTCTTCTGCGCCAGCAAACCGGCAATAGCTACCTGCCCTACAATTGGGATAAAACGGCTCAGAATAAGTACCCAACCACACGAATAATTCCAGAAATAAGTATTATCTCCCAGTCCCTCGAAGCCGGAACCGTTATTAGCCGCACACGGAGTAAACTCATACAATTGCTCACTCAGCCCGTGGAAATCCGGATTATTCAGCCATCCGCCCTCACTCGCCACGAAATCGGGATGATGGGCAAACAGATACGTAGACAGAGCCGTTCCTACCAGAATCACAAACGGATGAAGTAATGCCACAACGGTCGCAATCTTCATTTCGCGTGCCTCCACTTTCTTTCCGAGGAATTCCGGTGTACGTCCTACCATCAGTCCGCTAATAAACACAGCTATAATTATGAACGTATAGTAGTTCATCCAACCTACCCCGACACCACCGAACCAGGTATTAATCTGCATATTCAGCATCTCCATCATACCACTGAGCGGCATCGTAGAGTCGTGCATACCATTCACCGAACCATTGGAAGTGACGGTGGTCGTAATGCTCCACAAGGCTGTTGCAGCAGAACCAAGCCGTACCTCTTTTCCCTCCATCGCTCCGCCATCCTGCGCAATACCCAGTTCGTCAATACGCGGGTTACCGTTCATCTCCTGATAGACATTGATGCCGACACCCGCCAGATAGGCAAAGAGCATTACGCCGAATATACTATAAGCCAGTTTCTTACGATTGGAATAGAAACCGAGTGCGAAAACCATTGCCATCGGTATAATAAGGATAGACCAACATTCTACCATATTGGACAGATACGTAGGATTCTCCAATGGATGCGAAGAGTTTACACCGAAATAACCGCCACCATTGGTGCCCAGTTGTTTAATAGGCACAATGGCTGCCGCAGGTCCCTGCGATACCAACTGTTCCTGTCCTTCCAGCGTGGTCACCTCCATCTTGCCGTCGAATCCCATCGGAGTACCCTGAAGAATCAGGATAAAGCCCACGATCAAAGAAAGAGGCAATAGGATACGTGTACTACTTAATACAAGGAAGTTCCAGAAGTTACCTATTGTCTTCGTTGTCTTTGCACTGATGGACTTCATGATACCTGCCATAGCCGCCATACCCGTTGCCGCCGTAATAAACTGGAACAGCATGATGACGAACAATTGCGTAAAGTAAGTCAATCCGCTTTCACCGGAATAATGCTGTAAGTTACAGTTCACCATAAAACTGATGCAGGTGTTAAATGCCTGATCCGGACTCTGCGGTCCGTTACCGTCAGGGTTCAGAGGCAGCCAGTGTTGAGTAACCAGCAGCACCATGCCCCACACAAACCAGAAAGCATTCAATATCAACAATGCTTTCAAGAACTGTTTCCAGTTCATCTCCTCCTGTGGATTGATACCGAAAACTTTGAATATCAATCTCTCGACCGGCTTCATGAAGTCCGACCATGTTTTTTGCCCTTTATAGACTTTTGCAATATACTTTCCTAATGGATAAGCCAATACCACCATCAGGATAACTTGCAACGCTACGCCTAAAATTTCTGTGTTCATTTTCTTTCTACTTTAAAACTTCTCCGGTCTCACAAGTACATAAATCAAATACCCGAAAACCGCAATACCCAATACAAATAATGCTGTATACATAATTCTCTCTCCTTCTTAAATCTTTTCAAACCAGTCCACACATTTCCAAAATAGCCAGAAAGCGAACAAGCCACTCAGCAGGCAGAAAATAAATGAAATCGTTAGTCCCATGTTTTTTACCTTTATTGAATTAATACTATTTGTTTTACTGGAAGGTAATGTGCCAATAGTGTGCCAGAAGGATGAATAAGTTCATAAACATCTAATAGACAGCTTTATGAAGCAAGCGAATCAGGGTACTCCCTTAAAGAGCACCCTTTCAAAATGAAAAGGTATTATCTATTTTGAAAAGAATTGAGGGAAAGAATAAGGAAAAGAAACAATATCATTGGGCGACTTCCGTTTGATTCCGAATCACCCGATATACCCAATGCATGCGTCGAACTTTTCTATCGGACTTTGTGCAATTTAATCAAAATGTCAAAATGTAAATCGTAATATCTGAGATTTCTTTCTTTCGCACCAATACTTGTTGTGCTGCAAAAAACACAAGGATTTACTATCAGGAAAATGCCGTATGATTCAAAACTATAAAAGAAAGCACATTTTAGAAACTTATTTCTCTCTATTTCATTCTTATTAATTACACATATGGCGTATTTCTACAAAATCGATTATTTAGTTCCGTTGCTTATCTTATTTGAAATAGAGAAATATCGGCCGCTTTGTTGACAAGGCTACACCCTTTTGGGAGGATGGTGTAGCCTTTTGGTGATGATGGTGTAGCCTTATGAAGCAAAAGGTGTAGCCCTTTTGCGAATTACATCATCCGTTTGAGTGAAATGGATGATCTGTTTGATTAAAACAGATGATATATATAGGCTGAATAGATCATCTGTGGGCTGCCAATAGATGATATAATCCTTATAAACTAATGTTATATTCTTCCAGAAGCAGCTTTCCGGCGGGAGCATCTGTTATTAATAACGACAAAAATATAACATATAGTAGCAAGACTCACCATTTTGGCATATTATTGTCATATCAGAGCTAATTGTGAATACAAGCTATATCCTATATTCCTCAATCTTCCTGTACAGTGTAGTCAAACCAATTTTCAGTAAACGGGCGGCCTCCGTCTTATTCCCCTTCGTGTACTCCAACACACGCGCAATGTGACGACGTTCCATAGCCGATAGTTCGAAGCTGCCAGGTGTCTCTTCATCCGACTGTTCGTAGTGGGCATTCTGGATGTCAAGTGGCAGATCGGCAATAGTCAGTTGTTCGCCTTCGCAAACAATAAGACTGCGTTCTATCACATTACGGAGTTCGCGGATATTTCCTTTCCACGGTTGTAACTCTAAAGTAGCGAGGAAGTCAGGGGTTATTTCAGTTACCAAGCGGGAAAGTTGTGCGGAAAAGTTCTTCACGAAAGCCTTTGCCAACAGACGGATATCTCCTGCGCGCTCACGCAATGGCGGCAGATGCACCTGGAATACAGAAAGACGATAAAACAGGTCTTCCCGGAAACGTCCTTTGGCTATTTCTTCCGGCAAATTACGATTCGTTGCGGCTATGATACGCACATTGACGCGTGTCGGCTTGGTGTCTCCTATCTTTATATATTCTCCCGTTTCGAGTATCCGCAATAGTTTGGCTTGCAATTCAAAGGCCATCTCACCTATTTCATCCAGGAAAATCGTTCCATTGTTCGCCTCCTCAAAAAGTCCTTTCTTATCTTTCAACGCCCCTGTAAAGGAACCTGCTTTGTAACCAAACATCTCACTTTCCAACAACTCCTTGCTAAACGAAGAACAGTTTACAGCCACAAAATTCTGCCGTGCACGCTTGTTGCTATAATGGATAGCCTGCGCAAACACTTCCTTGCCTGTTCCCGTCTCTCCGGTCAGCAATACAGGTACATCAGTCACCGACACTTTTTGTGCCAGTAAAACAGCATCTTTCAAAGATTTGGACTCTCCCAAGATAGAATCAAAAGAGTACGCCTGCCCTACCTTCTTCTCAAGCTTTTCAAGACGGGCATTCATTGCGGCTTTCTCTACCGCACGACTGATAAGGGGAATAATTTTGTTATTGTCATCTCCTTTGGTGATATAGTCGAAAGCCCCATTCTTGATGGCCTGTACCCCGTCGGGGATATTGCCATGCGCCGTCAGCAGAATGACTTCCACATTAGGAGCCGCCTTCTTGATGGACAACACCAGGTCCACCCCATTTCCATCGGGCAGAAACACATCACACAAAGCTACGTCGGGGGTTTGGAGTTCCAGTTGTCGTAGGGCGGTCCTGCAATCACCAGCCTGACAGACTTCATATCCTTCTAACTCCATCATACGCGCCAAAAGGGTACGGATTTGTACCTCGTCATCAACGATTAGAATCTTACTCATATCTTATTCGGATAAGTGTTTAAACTGATAATGGTAAAAACAGGGTGTGCAAATATAAAGCTTTTCCCGAATACGAGCGGCACATCTTTTGAACTTTTATAGTAGAGGAACGGAAAGCTACTGAATCTCCTTTATAGCTTAACTCCATATATACAAGGAGATAAGGGCTCAGACAGCCTCCAAACCTTACGGATAATTCTCTTCCATTTTGATAAAATCACCCTGAAATGGAAAGGCAAAAGAAATTTCCGACAAGCATCATTCAATAAATAACTAAAAAAATGAAGAATATGGAAATCTGCAAATTCAATGAAAGTTCAACCGCATCCGTAGAAGGAATGCAACATGTTGCCAAACTGATTATGAACAACCAGCCTACGATAGCAATACTATCGGCAGCAGAGGATGTCACTAAACACCTGGATGAAATAGCCGCCTGCTTCTTCAGCCGTAATACAGAGGAGGCACATGAGAAGATCACCCGGCTGGAGTTCCAGTTCATTGACTTCGCCAATGAACTCCTTACGGATGATGAAATCAAGCATCAGGCCATCCGGTACATACTCGATAGTTTTCAGGCTATCTGGAAATATTGTCTGGAACCCTTTACCTCAGCCGATGAGAAAGATATTCTGGCACAAGGAGAACTGCTCACCAGTACATTAATGAGTCTTTATCTTCAGGAACAGAAAGTCGATAATGCCATGCTTTGTGCATTCGACTTCATACGCGTAGGCAAAAACCGGGAAGTGGATATCGAATACATAGAGCAAAAACTGGATAAGCAGCTGAAACTCTATCCCGGCACTCACCTGTTTATCACTCAGGGAAGTATCTGTAAAAATGCTTTTGGCGAAACCGATTACCTGAAACAAGGCGGCAGCGATTATACGGCAGCCCTTATTGGTGTGGCCTTGCATGCAAAAGAGATAAAGTTATGGACAAACTTTACCATACGCAGCAACGACACATTGGTCATAAAGGATGCTGATACAATCCGGAACCTCAGCTACAGCGAGGCGGAACGTCTGATCTATTTCAATCCGCAAATTCTTCATCCTTTCTGTCTTGCTACAGCACGGAAAGGAAACGTTCCTATTCATCTGCTCAATCCGATAAATCCGACGGCGGAAGGAACTTACATCTCCGATAATTTGCAAAATGGAGAATCTGTAAAAGCTGTTGCAGCAAAGGACTCAGCGGTTTATATTCGCTTTGAGTCAAACCATACGCTACGGCCTTATCTGTTTATCAGTAAGATTATGGAAATCTTTGCCAAATACCGGACGAATCCCTGCCTGTTGACTTCATCCAATGATAATATATCGATTGTGACGGATAACAAGGAGTTCCTGTCCCGTATTCTGCGTGAACTGAACAGATATGCCCGGATATGGGTAGAGGACCGTATGTCCATTGTTTCGGTTGTGGGTAATATGAAGTCTTCGTGCATCGCCATGGAAAGCCGGATTATTGATGCACTGAAGAATATCCCGTTGAGAATGATTTCGTACGGAAGCGACGAGAATGATGTATCGATTGTAGTCAGGGGAACAGATAAAGCAGAAGTACTCCGGTTGCTTGATGAAAAGTTACTGAAACCGGAGTACTTCGGAAAAGCTTGTTAGAGGAAGATATCTATGAAAAGCGTTCCATTATTTCCATACACATACGTCCATTATGGTACGGGCATTTCCAGAAACCCGCTTTATCATCGTCGGTATTTACCGTACCATCTGCACGTATGCTCCAGTATCATTCGCCATTCCGGTTGTCTATCAGATTCTTCTTGATGAATTCCCAGCAACGGAAAGCTTTCTGTAAGGCTACCTCATCATCAAAGTGCTGGTAAAGGTTGCTGTGTCCTACTATATTTTCAGCTTGCACCCACCAGTGACGGTCTGTATCCGTCCTTTGCTTTGTAAGAAAAGTTTCATAGGCCATAGCTCCGTCGGGTGCCAGACCTTCATCGGCGGCAGCAGCTATAAACTCAACCAATGGTTCCACCTTTTCCAACAGAGCCTCATCTCCCAGCACCAACGCTGCTTCATGAATCAGCCAAGAAGCTTCAATGTCATGTCCATAGGAAACGATGCGATATTTACTATTCCAGTCTTCATCAAAGAAAAGCTCCAGGTGCCCGGTCTCAGCATTCAAGATCTTATCGATAAAAATATCTATCAGGTTACAAAGCTGGCTTTTCAGCGAATCATTCTTCCATACACGATAAAGATTAGTATAAGGCTCCAGAATATGCAGATGGGTATTCATGGTTTTACATTCATTCTCATCTTTATCGCTCAGACGCATATCGGCAAGCTCACTCCATCCCCGGGTAAGAGCTTCACAATACCCATTCTTTACGGAATCGAAGCTATACCTTTCAATATCTTCAAACAAGCGGATAGCATAGTCCAAGGCCTCCTTATCACCTGTAGCACGATGGTATTCACTTAAGCCATAAATTGCAAATCCGATGGCATATATTTGTTTTTTTGTATCCAACGGATTCCCTTTATAATCGAGTGACCAATAAATACCACCAAATTCTTTATCATAAAAACGGTCAATGATGATTCGCTTGGCACGGGTTGCTGTAGTCAGATATTCTTCATTTCCTAACAAGCGGTAAGCAGCCGAAAATGTCCAGAGAATACGTGCATTCAAAATGGCCCCTTTCTCAGCTTCCGGCATTAGGATACCTGTTCCCGTAATACGGCCATAAAATCCTCCGTTTACTTCATCTTTCATTCTGTTCATCCAAAATGGAAGGATGTTGCCTATCAACTCTGCTTCCATTTCTTTTCTCATACTCTTGATGTCCATCATTCAATTTGCAATTTTATCATTTACAAATATCATTTATTTCCCGTCACTTATAGCTGGCAGTCCGTATCTTCTTCAGTTTTTCATCGACCTCTGCAACACGTTTCTTCGTCAACGGATAAAAGTATACAACTATCATAGCCAAAACGGCCACGGCAGCCGGTATCCAACTCATCAGCAAATTCAGTCCGGTCAAGGCTTCTTCTGTCTGTACTGCTCCCTCGGCCGTATTGTAACCGAATGCAGCCAGAATCCACATGACGGCAGCACCTCCAAACGCACCGCCAAACTTCTGCGCCATAGACGAAGAGGAGAAAATGAGTCCTGTTGAAGCCGTTCCGTCTTTCAGTTCGGCATAATCTGAAACATCCGCATACATACTCCACACCAACGGAGATACAATACCTGTGCAAACAGATATGACGACTTGCATAGCCAGCATCAACCAAAAACCTGATGGCGTACAAGGCAGGTAAAAGAACAAAATACTTAATACTGCCAAAGCACCCATAGTCGAAATATAAGTGGATTTCTTACCTAATGAACGGGAAAGGGGAACTGCTAATACAACCCCAATCATATTTGAGACTTCTCCGACACTCAGAAACAATCCGGCATAAAACAAGAGTGAAAAATCACCCAGACTTAAGAATATACCATCACCTATATAATCTTTGAAGAAGTAGGCGGCTGTAGCACCGCGCACCGTGCTGAATAAATTAGAGCACAATGCCGCACCGATAAGCAGCCACCAAGGAACATTAGCGAGTAACGATTTGAGGTCTTTTCCGATAGAGACCGTAGAGACACTCTTTATGTATTCCCGCGTCATACTGAAACAAAGCAAGAATATCACGAAACAGAATGCAGCAATCACAATCATGGAATACTGCCAACTAACGGTCAGCGAACCCGTCATTTCCTCAAACCAGGCACATAATGGTTCCCAGGCAAACAAAGCAATAAAACTACCACCATAGGCAAAGAACATCCGGTAAGAAGAAAAAACTGTCTTCGTGTCCGAATTATCTGTCATTACCCCCAGCATGGCTCCGTATGGAACATTGATAGCTGTATAGACCGTCATCATCAGTATATAAGTGATGTACGCCCAGACAAGTTTACCTGTTGCTCCAAAGTCAGGAGTTGTGAACAGCAACACACCACAAACAGCAAACGGAAGAGAAATCCACAGTAAATAAGGACGGTATTTTCCCCAACGGGTTTGTGTCCTGTCTGCTATCACTCCCATCATCGGATCGGATACAGCATCCCAGATGCGTGTTACCAACAACAAAACCCCGGTATCTGCTAAGCTCAAACCATATATATTTGAATAAAATATGGGCAGATAGTAGGAGAATATCTTCCAAAACATAGAGGAAGACATATCACCGAAACCGTAGCCAATTTTCTCTTTTAGTGTTGCCATATCTTCAGGTTCTTATCAATGAGTTTCTTCAGAGTCTCTACGGAGGCGAAAGAAGATAAACCGTCAGCCGGCGTGTTCATACAGTAATCGACCAACTTATCCACTGTGGAAGTAGCCACATGCATCCGTGTATCCGAAGAAGCATAATAGATAAACACCTTACCATCTTCATCGACAATCCAACCATTAGTAAAAAGCACGTTACTTACATCACCGATCCGCTCTTCTCCCACAGGTGCCATGAAGTAACCACCGGGAGCGGCAATAAGTTTTGTCGGGTCATCCAAGGCAGTCATATACATATAAAGTACATAACGTAATCCGGCAGCACAAGCACGTACCCCATGGGCGAGATGCAACCAACCTTTCGGCGTTTTTACCGGATGAGGACCTTCTCCATTCTTCACCTCTTTAATAGTATGATAATAGCGGTAATCTATAATCTTTTCCTCTTTCACTTCTGCATGGGTCATGTCGTCCACCAAAGCCCAACCAATACCGCCACCGCTTCCGGCATTGATAAATCCATCTTGCGGACGGGTATAAAGGACATATTTTCCATCTACAAATTCCGGATGAAGCACTACATTACGTTGCTGGCTTCTGGATTTTAAATCAGGCAAACGCTCCCAGTTCTTTAAGTCTTTTGTACGGGCAATGCCGGCCGTAGCAGTAGCTGAAGATAAATCACCCAAAGGTGCATTATCATCATGGCGTTCGGCGCAGAAGATACCATAAATCCAGCCATCTTCGTGGGCCGTGAGACGCATGTCATAAATATTGGTAGCCGGAATCAGGTCCTCAGGCATAGTTACGGGATAATCCCAAAAGCGGAAATTATCGATTCCATTCAGACTTTCCGCAACCGCAAAAAATGATTTCCGGTCAGCACCTTCCACACGTATCATCATCAAGTATTTACCATTCCACTTAATAGCACCTGAATTAAGGGTTGCATTAATGCCGATGCGCTCCATCAGATAAGGATTGGAATCTTCATTCAAATCATATCGCCAGAAGACAGGTGCATGTGCCGCCGTCACTACCGGATATTTGTAACGTGTGAAAATACCGTTTCCACCCTCTACCGGCTCATTCTTTCTTGTTATCAGCTCTTCGTGTTCCTGAAAGAGTCTCTTTACCTTATCACTAAAAGTTTCCATATTGATAGTTTTTCTTATTTATACAAAGAGTTTACATCTGCCGCAAACAAGGTTTTAGGATGCTTATAGAATTCTACAAAGTCATCAGCAGAAATCTGTCCCGGATAAGGGGCATAGAAATGAGTAACACGCTCACGGGCATTGCGCCATACCAACACATAAGCTATCGGATATTTCTCAATGGCAGGTAGCAAAGTTCCGGTCCACCATTTCGAATCGGGAATACCCTCATATCCGGTTTCAGTGATAGCTATTACTTTATTGTGTGCTTTACCGATACTATCTATAATGGCAAGCGATTTTTCAAGATTAGCAATATAACTATCACGATCGAATTGATAAGTATCGAAGCCGATTACATCAACCAGCTCATCTCCCGGATAACGTTTCAGGTATTGTACAGTATCTTGTGGCTCAGAACCGGGAGAGTAAGCATAAAGAGCATTATTCACACCATCTTCACGAAGAATATCCACTGTCATATACCAGAGTGCTTTATATTCTTCGGGAGTACAAAGCTTCTCACCCCACCAGAACCAACTACCTGTATGCTCGTGCCACGGTCGGAAAAGTATGGGAACTTTTACTCCATCCTCTGTCTGCAGAGAATTAATAAAGGCAGATACTTTACTTACCCAGCCGGTGAATTTCTCATGATTGCTTCCTCCAGGAAGAACAGACTTCACCACTGTTGTATCCGATACATCCCAAGAGTCTCCACCTGTCAGCGGATTACGTAAATGCCAACTCAAAGAAGACATTCTTCCTCTTTTATATTGGTTCAGTATTTCTCGACGAATCTTACTGAACGGAACATTATCTAGGCTCACTGTATCACCCAGTTCTATATGTCCCAGATCGAAACTGATAACAGCGGGATAATCTCCACACGCGCTTTTTACGTCGGAGCGTCCCTCTTCACCATCCCAGCCTATACCATAGTTAGTATCATCATGATGTCCGAACATACCTCCTTTAGATGATACTTTTTTAAGGTTAGCAAGTAAATTCTCCGTTTCTGTTGTACGCATAGAAGACGAACTGATATTTGACTGTTTCTGAACTGGTCCACATGCCATAAGAACAGTAGTGGCCAATGTTAACGCAATCCCTTTAAAGTTATTCATTTTTATACTATTTAGATTCTCATTTATTTTACACGACAAAGATAGCTGACTGTAAACGGATAAACTGATACAATTTTATCTCTTTTTTGTCTTTATCTGCCACATTCATTATTATACCTCTCCACTCCCTGATAAAAAGCTTCAATATTGGTAAATGGAATTTCCGGAGGGGTATCACAACCACTTGAAATCACAAAATTCGGATATGAAGATGTGCGATTCAGAAGTTCCTCTGTCTGACGGGCAACGATCTCCGGTGATGCCATCTTGAAAAGACCCACCGGATCCAGATTACCCATAACCAGTACATCTGCAGGGCAAGCTTTCAATGCTTCTACCATATCAGCCTTATTTCCAAAATGATATCCTTTAGCACCGGTTTTCAGCATGGCAGGAGTACAATGCCCTGTATTACCACAGTTATGAAGAATCACTGCAAACGAATCATCTTGTACCGCTTCAATGATCTGTTTTACATATAACGAAGAATATTGAAAGCAATCCTCATCAGAAAGTAATCCTGCTGCTGGTTCTGCCATTACGACTCCGGCCACTCCTGTTGCCTTTATTGCCTGACAATAACTAAGAAGGAATTCCGTACATTTTTCAAGCAATAAAGTAGCAGTCTGAGGTTCAGTATATATCGCCATCATTATTTCAGTCATATCAAACAACCGCCCAGCAAGTGAATAAGGACCTATACAACCGGCAAAGACAGGTTTATTTATTCCGGCAGCAGCCAAAGCATTCGCCTTCAGATACTGGGGAACTCTGGCATTATCCAAGGAAGGAATCTGTAATGCGTCCACATCTTCAAATGAAGTCAACAAACGGCCTGTAACCGTAGGAACTTCATGTTCACTCATACAGAGTTGAGCCCCGAAAGCTTCTGCTTCTACAGTCAGGTCCATAATAGCAGTACATGCCATAGCTTTGGGAAAACGCTCATTCAAAGCACGAATAGCTTGAAAATGAACTTCACCATCAATCACGGCATCCAACACTTTCTTACCTAATAATTCAATACCCGGATGGGTCATGATAGGCATAGACAAACTTTTATCAGAAGCAATTATATCTTTAATCCATTTTGATACATTCATGGGAATCATTTTTTTAATTTATTTCTATTCTTATAGCAATCCATTTTTCCACAAAGCTCACAGCCATATTTACGTTTCACGATTCTCTCACCTACAGCAATTACTCCACTTACCGATTTAATGGGAGACATTAAAGAGGACTCACTCAAACGAACTCCACAAGGTTGTTCCGGAAGTAAAGAAAATAAGAGCTGTTGCTGTGTCACATGCCAGCCGCAATATCCCGGACTATATGGATGACTTACACCATATCCCAGTGGCAAAACATGGCTTTCAACTTTACTACATACTTCGCGTACAACAGCCTCTGCAATTGCAGAACCCAAGGAATCAAGCAAAAACTCCCGCAAAATATCACCGGAAGATTTTACTTCATGCTGGAACTGTTCGAACTCCTGTCCGGCAGTAGCTATAAACAGTACGTATCGATCAGCATCCAACAAATAGGGAGTAATAACTGTACCAGTATGCAGTTCCATACCACCCACGTTTATGTGATTTTTAGTTGCCGTACTGGCTTCAAAAAAGCATAAAGGCAACGTGGACGACACCGAACAGCAATCTCTTTTTTCAAAAGATCAAGCTGTTTTAGCATCTCTTCATCCGGGACATAACCAACTCCCATTGAAAGATAGATATCTTCCGAATTAAGTTGAAGTGCATTCCAAGGTAACTCGCATAGATAAATCTCCCTATTCATCATAAGATCCCTTTCAAAAATTAATTTGCAGCAATAAGTTTCTTGGCCATTACAACAGCAGCATTGGCATTACTAGTATATGCATCGGCACCTATTGCCTTTGCAAAAGCATCATTCACAGGAGCACCTCCAACCATAATCTTCACCTTTCCTTTTAATTCGGAAGCCTCAACAGCTGCAACTACTTCCTTCATATAATTCATGGTCGTGGTAAGTAGAGCCGACATACAAATAATATCTGCCTTATTCTCCAAGGCAGCACTGATAAATTTATCACTCGATACATCGACTCCTAAGTTAATGACTTCAAAGCCACACCCTTCAAACATGGACGCTACGAGATTTTTACCGATATCATGCAGATCTCCTTTTACAGTACCTATCACAATTTTACCAATATAAGAATCGACTTGACCTTGCATCAAAGGTTTCAGGACATCCAGCGCACCACGCATGGCACGGGCACTCATCAAAAGATTCGGAACAAAAACTTTACCAGCCTCAAAACGACTTCCGATTTCCTCCATCGCTTTGATCATGTATTCGTTTATTATCTTATGAGGAGTTACTCCTTCTTCAACAGCTATTTTAGTTACTTTTACTGCATCTTCCAGCTTACCGACCAGAATTGCATCATATAATTCATTCAGATTGCTCATCATATTTTTCTATTTTAGGTTATTAATTTCTAAGACTTCTCAAAGTATCAAATAAAGAAACAACATTTTCAACCGGAACATTAGCCTGTATATTATGCACTGCATTAAAAATAAAGCCTCCATCACGTCCCAGGATCTCACACTGTCCTATCACATGGCGGCGGATTTCATCAGGAGTACCAAAGGGCAGTATTTGTTGCGTATCGATTCCCCCACCCCAAAAAGTGAGTTGAGAGCCAAACTCTTCCTTCAGTCTATGTGAATCCATATCTTTGGCATTAATCTGTACCGGATTGATAATATCGAAGCCCGCCTCTATCAATCCCGGAAGGATCGGAATGATAGCCCCACATGAGTGTTTGAAAACTTTCCATGTAGTATGCTGATGTATCCAGTCATTCATACGACGATAATGCGGTAGCCAAAGTTCATTGAAAATATCAAGAGAACAGAACTGAGATTCCTGAGAACCGAAATCAGTCCCACAAGTCAGTACAACATCGACTTTATCTCCCAGTGTATTCCAAAGTTTCTCATAGTTGGCTATCGCGATATCAATCTCTTTCTCAAAGACCTGATGGAGATAGTCCTGACGCATAGCTGTCGACATATACCATTCTACGACACTACGGATACCTTTCGGTTCTTTCAATCCCATACCCGGAACGAATGCTACATCCCCTAAAGCCGTCCCTCCGAAACTGGCTACTACGGCTTTTCCTGAACCAGACACTTTATCCACTAGTTCTTTGTAGTAAGCAAGGTCAGCATCCGTCAACAATGTAAACTCTTCAACATTATCTTCCGGATTCAATTTGTCTTCATCAATAGGTTGTTGTCTTTCAATGGCATTGATAAAATAACATCCTTTAGGCATCACAGCACTGGGAGGATATGTTTTATCGCCACCGGCATAGACATAAACATCTCCCTGATTATCCGGCGTAAGATCCATACCCAAAGGAACTAATACGCGCTGTCCCCACGGAGTGAGCTGTTCGTGAAGTTGTGTAGTATCCAGATCAAATATATCTTTCGCTCCACCAATACCTATACAATCTACTCCCAACAGTTCTGCAAGTTCCTCATCAACTTCACCCAACATTTGAAAAGCATCCACTACTTTCACAGGCTTAGACTCCAATCCATAATGATTTCGTAAAGCTTCTACAATGCGGCAATGAATACCTGTCACTGCAGTAGAACCAAAATCTACCGGAACATAATCGGTATTCTGATGATTCAGTGCCTGAAGCACTCTATCTCTTGATTTACTCATGATATTTACATTTTAAAAGTATATCTTTTGGTTATCTCAATTTCTTTTTGCTGATAAATTTGTTCGGAAGAACCACCAAGCATTAATGTGAAACGACCGGGTTCTACAGCCCACTCTTCATTTTGCATATAGAGTGCCAGTGATTTTTTATCTAACCGGAATGTTATTTCCTTTGTCTCACCAACTTTCAAATGTATCCGTTGAAATCCACGTAGCTGTTTAAAAGGAGTAGTAAAACTGGCCACTTCATCACGAAGATAAAGTTGAACGACCTCATCTCCATCCCGTGAGCCTTCATTCCGTACCTTCACTGAAATATTTACCTGACAGCTATCTTCCGCTTCTACAACCTCCGCTCTCAAATCCGAATAGTTGAAAGATGTATAGCTGAGTCCATAACCAAAAGGATAGCGGGGTGTACCCTCTTCCTCTATGTATTTACTACGGTTTCCTTTCCGTTTTGTATTATAATACACCGGAAGTTGTCCCACAGAACGTGGCACTGAAATAGTCAAGCGCCCGGCAGGATTATAATCACCAAACAGTACATCGGCAATTGCATTCCCTCCTTGCATACCCGGATACCAGGCGTCAACGATAGCATCGACTTCTGCTTCAATACCTTCCAGTAATAAGGGGCGCCCTTTAATCAATACCAATACAATAGGTTTATTTAATTTTCCCATTTCTCGTATCAGTTCCCGTTATCTTCCCAGTAACTCAAGAGTAGAACGGTCATAACCCTCTCCACTCTCCATATCACTGATATGACTATCAGAGACTTTTGCTGCACCCGTTTCTTCATACTTTGAAGAAAAATCACGGGCACTGGAACCACCCATCACCATTACAACCACATCCGACTGCCGGGCTGCTTCTATAGCTTCCTAAAAACCCACTTTAGAAGAGTCACGCACAGCACACCCTTTAGCATATATAATATGTGTATCATTGGAAACTTTCTGACGGATACCATCCAATACTGTTACTACCGAAGACTCACTTTGAGGTGCCGTATAATCTCCTAACATGTTGTATACATTATCAGCATTCGGACCAATAACCGCAATAGTCTTCATTTTTTTATTCAAAGGAAGTAACTCATTCTCATTCTTTAATAAAATGATGGATTGACGAGCTACTTCACGAGCCAATTCCAGATGTTCTGTTGATGCCACGACTTGTTCCGGTTTCCGTTCATCAACAAAAGGATGATCAAACAAGCCCATATGGAACTTTAGAGCAAGTATCCGGCTGACAGCTTTATTAATCACAGCCTCCTGCACATCCCCCTTTTTTACGGCATCTACCAATTGTCCAGCATAAACATTTGTTCCTAAGTCACTATCCACACCCGCATTTACAGCTTTCACTGCTGCCTCATAATCCGTATCTGCAACTCCATGTTCCCGAAGCCCTCCAATCGCATAAAGATCAGAAACTACAAAACCTTTAAACTGCCAACGTTCTTTTAACAATCCGGTTAATAAATTAGAATTAGCAGTACAAGGAATACCATCGATTTCATTATAGGAGCTCATTACAGATAATGCCCCAGCTGCAACAGCTTCCCGGAAAGGAGGATAAATAGCTTCTTCCATTTCCCGGTTACCTACATGGGCACTTCCTCCATTATGTCCGCCTTCTGTCCAGCCATAAGCTGCAAAATGTTTTAAAGTAGCGATTACTTTACCTTTATCTCCTGGAAACTCACCTTGGAAACCTTTTACTAAAGCAGCCCCCATCACGCCATTGAGATAAGCATCCTCACCATACGTTTCTTCTACTCTGGACCAGCGGGGATCACGAGCCAAATCAAGTACCGGACCATAACCGATATGCGCTCCCTGTGCACTTGCCTCATTAGCAATAGCGCCCCCATTCTTCTGATTAACTCGGGATTCCAGGTACTGGCCTGCCCAATAGACGTTGGAAATACAGTTGTTCCGATAGCCATGTGCCCATGCGGACACTCTTCTGCCAGAAACAGGGGAATTCCTAAACGCCCATGTTCAATTGCAAATTTTTGAAGCATATTTGAAGCCTTGGCTGCCAATGCAGGAGTTAACCCAGTAGTCAACGTACGCTGTGTCCATGGATCAGCACGCATAAATCCCCAAAGCGAACCAGTGTGATACTCTTCAATCTCCCGAACCAATTGCTCAGTCAGACGGATTGTATTCCCTTGGCGCTCATACATCGGCCATCCTAAAGAAGTAAGCATCTGGCCGACTTTCTCTTCTATAGTCATTTGAGAGAGCAAAGCACTGACACGTTCTTCTACTGCAAGAGTAGGATTCTCATAGATATCAAGATGACCGTTCTTATTCAGATCATAGTAGGATATTCCCGTTTTTTTATCTTTCTTCGGCTTAATATAATCTGCTCCTACTAATTGACCAGATACCATCAAGCCTAACAAAAATGAACATATGACTTTCTTTTTCATTTCATCTGAGTGATTTGGTTTATTTCATTCACGATATCCGCAACAAACTTCACTGTAGTGTCGGTATCATATACAGAATTTAACCCTTGTTCTTCTTGTCCCGGGTCCCCCCATATAGTCGTCTCCCTTTTGCCAGAAAAGATGTTGCGGTTGTGCAAATCCTCCCCAAGCCCAGAAGTTGCATCCTTGAAATACACTTTTTTGTATAGCATGTTCTTTCACTATTTCAAAAATTTCTCCATAATACCGATCTCTTAGAGCTGTAGAACTTTTCCTGTCAAACATTACACTGTCTCTCGGCAGTCCAAACTCTTCAAGGACTAACGGTTTATTCATTTTTTGTGCTTCCGCAATATGTACATCGATATATTCACGAGTATTCGCAATGGCCTTATCCAAGGTTCCCGGAATACCTGTCTTATCTATCCACCCCAATTATTCGGCCAGATGTGAATCGTTGAATAATCTATATTGGTATCCTGATGAAGTTTCACCCACAAACTCAAATCTCCTTCACAACCTGCCATACCTTCCGAACCAACAGAGATCAAGTGGTTAGGGTCAATAGACTTAATAAGTGCAGCACATTCAGATATCCATTTAGCAAAACTCTCCTTATTTTCCTCACCAAACGGACGAGGTTCATTACCTATCTGCCATGCCATGATAGCCGGATCATCACTGTATTTCAGTTTAGTATAGCGGTTAACACGGCTTACAACCTGACGTACATGATTCTCAAATAATTTATGGGCTTTCTCTGATTTTGCATACTGGGCAACATAATTTGAAAAGGCATTCCATCCTGCCACGTTAGGCATAGGCACTTCACCATGACCACTCCAATAGAGGTATTGTGAATATCCTCCGGACCACTCCCAACTGTTATTCAGGAACAATACGGCATGCATATCTCTTTTGCCCAACTCCGACAGAAAGAAGTCTAAGCCATCAAAAATAGTATCATTATACATGCCGGGAGCCGTTTGAAGCGCCGGTTCTGCTTTTGTCGGGATTCCATCGATCCCATCTGCGCCAACTAATACACGTAAATTAGTAATACCATTGGTTTTCATGAAATCGAGTTCTTTAAGCAGACGTTCCCGATTACCGCCCTGCCCCTGTGATCCTAATATAGCGGCATACCAGAAATTAGTGCCGATATAATAATACGGTTTATCATTGACAGAGAAACGTCCGTCAACAATCTTCACAAAATTATCTGTTTGCGTAGGAGCTTTCACACATGCTCCCAACAGCAGAAGAATGAAAAAAAGAATACTTATCTGTTTCATGGCTATTTATTTTTCTATAATATTATTTTATTTTGCCAGGACATAAAAATCCGGCACTTCATCAGCAAATAAAATCAAAGAATCTTCTTTGAACCGGTAAAAATCCGGCGCAGCAGGGTGTCCCTTATAGGGAGCAAAGCCTGACCAAGTACATAAGTAATTCAACTCTACTCCTTCGGAATATAAAATATTCAATAGTTGTGAATACCATAAAGAGTCTCTGGTCTGCGTTCCAGTCTCAGTAATAGCAGATAGCTTATTATGTTCCTTAGCATACTTAGTCAAGATGCGAGATTTTAGCACTACTAAGCTGGTATCTCCACCATCCGGCCTAAAATCCCAATAATTATCCATACCTACTACATCCACATACTCATCTCCCGGATAGCGTTCCAAATACCCCTTTTCAGTCGTAAATCCACAATCAGGAGAAAATGCATATAAAAAGTTATGTACTTGCAGGGAATCCCTTAAATAAGTGACAGTAAAACGGTAGAGCTCTTTGAACTCTTCTACTGTACAATGATTCTTTCCCCACCAAAACCAATTTCCATCAAATTCGTGCCAAGGCCGAAAAATAATAGGAATCAGTTCACCAGCATGATTCTTAGCATTATGGGCAAAGTCTGCAATAATCTTCAAATCGCCCTTAAATGCTTCATGGTGTGATCCGCCAGGAAGGATATGCTTTACTACCTGCGTAGTATCATAGAAATTATTTCCTGTAACCGGATTATAATAATGCCAGCAAAAAGTGAGCACATTTCCACGTTCATAAGCAGCATAAAACTTACTCCTTATATAATCCAGATTCTTAGTTTCCCAACTAACTGGATTCGTAAAATGCAGAAAATCAAAACTGGCCATAGCCGGATAAGCCCCTGCCACATCATAAGCATCACAACGATTCTGTTCATCACGCCAACGGCTGGTATCCGAATCAAATCCATCCATTTCATAATTGTGTTGCCCATATACTACATGCTTTCCAGTCATTTGCTTCAGATTATGGAACAGAATAGTAGTTAAGTCGGTAGCGTGTTTATCCACTAAACTCAATCTGGTATCTTCCAAAATCCGCTGACGAGGAGAGGTACATGCAGAAACTCCACATAAAGCAATCACTATATAAATATATACTCTTTTCATTTATAATCTATTTTAAGAATTTCAGAAGCATTACTCTCCATATCATCACCGCTAACAGCCGTTACACGATAAAAATAAGCTCCTTTTAAAGGAGTACCGTCCAGATCTATCCCATTATCATAAAAAGAAGTTGTCTGCCCTCCTACAAATGTTATAAAGGAAGAAGCATCCGTTGCAAAATCAGAAGATTTACTACGATAAATCCGATACATATCCACATCAGGATTTTTTTCCCACTTTAATCGATTACCGGCAGTGAGTCTTACAACCGGAGAAGGTAATTTATTACTTCCACTGCCCGTCACAATAATTGTATGGAGTCGTGCAGGTGCGTCTGCCGGATACATAGCCACATTACGGGAATCAGAGGCAGTAATATAATATTCCATTCCTTGAATAGAAAACTCTTCAGCAGGAATAGTTATTGCAAAAGCAGCTCTTATTCTATGTTTAAACGGTATCTGCTTCCACTCTTTACAACCTATAGTACGGTAATGAAGCACAGCAGAAAGATCTTCAACGGAACGATTATCAACCATAGACAGCTTTATGTTAACATCATGTCCCTGAGGAACCGAAGTCACAGGAGAAGGATTTATAATAATAGGAGCTTCATCATCTGCATCACCAGCTAAGCAATAAGTTGGAATACTAGCAAGACTTCTATTTCCATCCGTATCAATCACATATACTGTATAAGAGGCTTTTCCATTAAATGTATCGACATATTGATTAGCACTGACAGGTACTGATGCAATTTCCTTACCATCCCGGCACACAACAAAAATGTCTGCTCCCGATTCTTCATTACGCCATGTCACCAACGCTCCATTTTGCGTTCCTTTAGCAGTAACATGGGAAGGAGCTTTCACTCTTTGGTATTTACGTAATTTATTTATCTTCTCTACGTAATTCTGCTGTACAAAACGGTTCTGTGTACTCATAATATTTCCAAAAGATGAAATATCATCGATACGATGCAGAAAACTACGAGCCCAATTATCCATTTGTCCCGGCAAATCAGCCCATTGGTATTTCTCAAACTCTGAATTTAGTGCAATATGGTGTTTAGTACCTTCAATACGTGCACGTAAATAAGATAAACGTTTCTTCTGCCCTAAATTAGTAACCACAGCCATGCAACTATCAATAGTATTCAATTGCTTTTCAGCCAATTTATTAGCCTGTGTTATATCGTTGAAAGGATGAAAACTAACATAAAGAGAATAAATTCCTTTATCTATTTTAACCGGAACAGTCAAACTTTTCCATGTCTGCCACCCTTCTGTGTTTTTTACATCAATCGAAGCAATAACAGGTCCATCAAGTTTCCCTACCGAAATAGTAATGATACCTCCATTTGAAGCAGAAGCAACTCTGAGGGATATTAAAGAAACATCTTCCTTAAAATGAACCTGATCGTATTTCAACCAATCACCAGCCATTATATAGCCTACACATTCTCCTCCCTCATCACTCGGTGCATTTTTTGTTCCTTTCTTTTCCTGAAAGTTTACTGCATCTATCTTCATAAGTTCACTATGTTTTCCGGCAAAGGATAACGACTGAATATTCATTAAAGGATAAGTATTTACAACCTCATTAAAACCCGGTGTCGCCTGACACTCTGCAAAATCTGTAGCAAATGGTTCATTTTGATTTATAATGGCAGTAATCGGTTTAGCAACAGACTCTCCATAATTTGTTTTAGCAAAGTCTCCATAAACTTTTTCCGAAGAGTCTAATTCTTTAGCTTCATACCAAGGTGCTTTACTTATATACCACATTTTAGGAGAAACTGCATCTGTTAAACGCCAAGTTAAAGCATAAAATCCTTTCATATTCTCCGAAGCTTTCTCATAAGCATGAATTGTTTCTGATAAATCCACATTATAAGGATAATAATACTGTGAACTACTCCAATCTCTCTCTAACCATGGACATCCCCAATATTCACGCTCTCCATATATATTCCCCGACTCAAATGCTGCGGAATAATAAGATATCGGAGCACAAATAACATCTTTCGGTAGGCGAGCAACAGATTCCGCCGTCATTCCCCAACCTGATACAACAATGTGAGTTGACGGCGAAAGCCGCTTCATATCTTCATAAAAACCATCAAAGACTCTCTGCCATTTAGCATAGAAAACAGAATCTTTGCTTCCCTCTGATTGAAAACAAAACAAATAGTCCAAATATGGATATTGCTTGGCTAATTGTGCAGTTTGCGCAGCAATTACACCACGATCATCAGCAGACACTTGATATTCAGGAAGAATCACATCAATGTCAAGTCCCAATCCAATCTTGACTCCGCGTTGATGTGCATAATCTATCACCTTACGAAAAACAGTTTCACCTTTTTCTTTTATCTGGCTATTAGTTAATGTCTCATTATGAAGTCCATAATCTGCTCCAAAATCATAATCATCATAAATTTCAGAAGCTCCGAAACAGTATTCATTAATATCCCATCCCGGACACAACCAACCATGTCCTGTTTTTATAGTCGGCATCCACCCTCTGGATAAATAGCCATTATATTCAAAATTATGAAAAGTTTCATTATGCCCGCAAAAACCATTATAATTATGAATCATAATAAAATTCATACGCATTTTTGCCGCTTGATCAATAACATACCTCCAATCATTCCAGGAGTAAATAGTAGCTGATTGTGGAAAATTAGTCCATGGTAGAAAACCTCTAATATGCATTTGAGGAGTACGTACATCGTTTATCACAGGAAGGTGACCTCGCATTCTTTTTTCAGGCAAAATATCACCACTCATATAAAAACGCACTCCCAAATGATCTTCAAGCAAACCATATACTCCATAAAGTAATCCACAAGGATCTGTTCCGGCAATCAATAAAGTACGACGACCAGCATTCTTTACAGTTTGAAGTATATACCCTTGCTCTCCTGGTTTCTCTTTTAGCTTAAGTATACCTTTCTTTTGCCAATCATCCACTAATGGATTATCTAATGTGGTTAATATAAAATCTGATTTTAGATTTGCCGAGGCTGTCCTCTCGATATTCAAAAGTTTACCGGATAGCTGATAATAGTATCTCTGCAGTTCCGATGCTGCATAGTTTTCTAATGAAGTTCCACTACCTATTTGTAAAATTTGTGCTTGAACAGGTAGAACTAAAACAGCTATCAGGCAATATCCTAATAAATATTTCTTCAAATCTTTCATCATCTCTTCAATTTTGTTTCAAGATAAGACTTCAAATCATTATATTCTCTCCATAAACGCTGGTTTAAAGAGCTTAACACACCTAATTCTCCACGAGAATGAACTCTTTGCATATAAGTCTCAAACATATCTTTCACCGGAGCAGCCATAAGGGTACGATAGGCCTTCTCACAGTCTTCAAAAGAACTGCTCACAGTACCCTGCCTGTCATTCTTCTTAAGAATAAATGCAGGCATCATAGCTTTATCAACCTCTCCCAATAGCAATTCAAAACGGAACATTGCAATGAAACGTTGCAAATTATCTCGCTGAATACCTTCTGTCTTTTTCAGTGCCTGTTCAGCAGCCCGAATCAGCCTCTCACGCAGTTTCACATTTTGATCATCCAATAATCCCCATTCAGGAGTGAAGGCATAAAATTCTGGTGAGGGAACATTCCATTGTATTTGTTTAATATCCATTTGTGCCAACAGAGGAGCCAATAGTTTTGCAGCCTTATTACCCATATCCTCGGTCAGATATTCTTCATATAATTGTTCCACAGTCTTGTTGTCTGTCTTATTTGAAGCAAAATGAGCAAATGTTCTAAAATTAAAACGAGGCTCTTCCGTACGCCAGTGAATAGCAATCACCCCATCCAGATTCTGTTTTGCTGCAAGTTTCACATGGTCACGCATCATTTCCACACGTGGTTGAAAATGCCAAAGCTGATGATCTCCCTCCAACCAAGGCACTGCCCACACAGTTCTGTTCTTTGCTATATCAGACAAGAATTCAGGCTGTGGACTTTTTCCTAAATCAGGATTTAAACAACTGAATATGACATCCTTTGGCAGAGCTCTGTCCAATCCTTTCAACAATGAAGGTAACTGATGGCCGCCTCCCCATCCCCCAAGAATCACTTTCGCGTGCGAACCTTTGGATC